>Ga0307928_10002986_pt1 | contig 12920 bp, 12 predicted proteins | sample AceLakmetagen232_FD_201815 | JGI IMG/M metagenome (GOLD analysis project Ga0307928, IMG submission 201815) | Saline water microbial communities from Ace Lake, Antarctica - #232 | ecosystem: Environmental > Aquatic > Non-marine Saline and Alkaline > Saline | place: Antarctica: Ace Lake... | reverse complement strand
GCGACTCCCTCAACCTACTCCACCGGTACCATTTCCCGCCGAGCCGAATGATTAACTCATCAAGATGATCACCCTCCTCGATTGGAATAGATCGCAAAGCAATCGAATCAGGCGCTGAATCAAACATGTGCGTGAATATCGACGTATTCAATGCCACATGCAACGCCTTGAGGACTTCCTCTATCTGCGCGGGAAGCAGACGTTTATCTATGGCTATGAAGAGCTTGTCGAGATCGAGTATCACACTTCTGACACCCGCTGCGCACGCAGGACAGAGCCTGCCCGCTACGTAGCCAGATGGTTGTCGAACCAGCTCCATCGACTCGCCCAAGAGTGGCGTGCCACAGACACTACAAGCGCGGGGCGCCGACTCGTCGTCGACGCCCCAGTCGCGATTGCAGCTCGTCACTTCTGCTCGTCTGCCGACTTGACGATGGCCCGTGCGACCTCAACAACGTCTACGTCGCCGGTCTCCATGTACGCCGTGAACGTCTTGCCCGCTGCGTCAGCGAACGGGATCAGCTTGCCGGAACCCCCGACGCTACGAACACCCTTCGACACGGCGTCTTCGAGCGCCGTGCCTCCGATGAACAGTCCGGAGATCACGCCGACCAGCATGCCGAACACCTCGCCCATCTGACCAACCAGCTCAGGCGTTGCGTCCTCAGGCAGACGACCGAGGAGCAGGTAGTAGCTGAGTGCCATTGCGACCAGCCCGAAGATGCCCTTGCGGCTGGACATGATCGCGCCGAGCGCCTTGAGGCCCCCGTAGCGCATCACCTGCGACACCGCGGTCTCCTTGTGCGGCAACAGATTGTTCAACACTCTCGTATCTCCCACAGCCTACTCCTCCCTGTCCTGTGAGGTCGCTAGAATGTGCAGAACTCCTGCATGATCTCCAGCGCCTCGTCGTATGACCCTGAGTTACGTACCCGGGTCTTCATCAGCTCGATCTTATCGTGCTGCCCGGCATCGCCGAGCGCTTTCTCACAAGCTACAAGGACACCGAACACATTGTCGCCCTTGACGGCGCCCACGGCGACTGGCTTGCCGTCAGCCGCTATAGGTCGATCTCGTCGAGGATCGAGGTGGCACGCTCAGCCATCTTGGTCAGTGTGCTGACAGCCTTCACGCTCTCCTTGAGATCCTTGGCGACCGCCTCAGCTGAGTCGGCGTCCATCTTCGACACGTCCTTCTTGAACGTCTTGACCGCAGTCAGGAAGTTCGGCAACAGCTTTGTGGCGAGCATGTTGCAGGACATGTTGAACGACCGGATCATCGACTTCGCCGTCGGCGATCCCTTCCGGCCGTCCTTGGTGCCGTCGTCCCGGGCCTTGTCATTGACTTCCTTCACAGCGTCCTTCAGCTGGTCGCTGTTCTCGAACCGCTTTGACTCGAAGTCGTCCTTGAGCCGCTTGTACTCCTTGGCGTCATCGACCGTAACGATCGACGAGATCGCGCGCCACGGCCACTCGTGCTTCTTGAAGTAGTCCAGCTCCTTCGCGTCGCACTTGCGGGCGAACTTGATGCAGGTGTGCACGGTGGACGAGGACTCGTTGAGTGCCTCGCAGAGCTGCTTGACAGTGCGGTCGCCGTAGAGCTTCTTGCCAAGCTCCTTCACCCGGTCATCCATCAGCTCGATAGCGAAGGCGCCGACGTCGAACCGATACTGGATGATGTCAGCGGCGGCCTGACGACGACGGCCGCGCAGGCTCGTCGTGACCTCCTCCCAGCGAATCTCGGTCTTCTTGACCAGATCACGCTGCTCCGTCTTTGTGAGAGCCGTGGTCTTGGCCGCAGCCTTCGGGGCTGTTACCTTTGGTGCCGACGGCTTCGCTGCTTTCTTCTTGTCCTTCTTCTTCGTCGTAGCTTTCGCCATGTTCAACTGTTCCTTCCACTGCTACTCTAAATCGATAGCGGCCGTCACCGGAATAGTGATCTCCTCTGCCGCCCTCGCCGCACGAGTAGCCTCCCTCTCTGCCGTTCGCTTGTGCTCCCGCGCAAGCGACACTGCTGTCTGATTCTCGATCAAGTCAGAGCTGACACGCTCCAGCATGACAGCCTCATCAGCGGACAAGTCGGCGTTGTCGTGTGCCTCGCGTGCGACAGCGCTCGCCAGTCCGTAACGTGATCGATCCCCAGTATCCATGAGCCACTTGAGTACCGAATCCCTGCGCTTCTCGCTCAGGTCGTATACAGCGCGCACAGCGTCGGCGGCTGCGATAGGATCCGCGACCTCGTCCTGCGTAGCGTCCTGCAGCTGCACCACGAACTCTTGGAACGTGTCCTCAGTGAATGTCGAGTTGACATAATCCTTCACCTTGTCGAAGACAAGCGAGTTCTGCTTCTTGATCGTCTCCACGCTCAGCAAAGCATCCATCGCGTGCGCCTTACCGAGGTGCCTGACACTCAGCGCATTCTGTCTGACGAGATACGCACCTGTCACCTTCTCAAGGATGGCTGGGCAGACTTCACAGCCGCCTTGTCCAGTCTCTGAGTTTCGCATCATGATCGCCGCGTTCACGGTGTCATGCGCGTCCCCAGCCCACCGAATGTGCCCGCTACCAAAGGGCCTGTCAGTACGTACCTGCGCGGTGATCCCGGGCGCCACTGCATAGAGGTAGAAAGCATCCTCCGACAGTCGAGCATCCCAGATCTCCGCGTCGATGGCCTTGATCTTCTCAGCCGCACACATGAAGAGCTGATCGTTCGGTATGACCCGGTACTTATCCGACAGGATCGCCCGCACGTACCACTCGTCGTCTTGCTTCTGCAGCGTGCGGATCAGCTTCTTGCCCCTGATGATCTGGAAGTGATCGTTGATCAGCTTGACATACGTCGGCCAGAATCGGTCGACGTCTTTCACTGCCTTCTTCGAGTTGTCATTACCGAACCGAAGCCGCTTGTACAGCTTCGAGTCCTTGCGGAGTCCGATCCATGCGATGAGCTGGTCGTAACCACGCTTGGATATCGGCAGCTTGTGGTGCTTGCCCGCCACAGTGAAGTGCAGCGCGAGCCCGAACTCGGAATCTATTATGAGGTAAATGGACCGGTTCGCTACGACGTAGTCTCTATACGCGCTGGCTTGGCGCCGAAGCTCGTCGTAGATCTCAGATACAGCCATGCGTCCCGGGTAGCGAACACCGGGATACTCAAGAGTCGGTACCATCACACTCCTCAACTCGCGGTGAAATAAATTCCTCCTTCATGTCGAAGGCCTCCTTGAAGAGTCGCCGCATCATCTTCATCAGGAGCCAGCGCTCGTGCACGTTGAACAACCCATGAGCCATCTCACGGGAGCGGGACGGAAGTCCCTTCATGTCGAGTTCGACGAGCGCTGCGTACTCGTCTGGCATCAGCCCGTCGTTTAATACGTCGAGCTTCGGGCGCTCATTCTCAGCCAGTAGCCCGAGTAGTGTCTTCAGGTTTACCGCCAGCCTGATAGGAGGCGGGTACGATGTCAGCTGCGCCAAGATGAGTCGTGTCGGAGCAGAGACCTTATGCTTACGGCACTCCTCACCGAGGGCGCGCAGTTCGTCCTGCGTCACGCTGGCGCGGCCCCGGAGCATAGGGTCGATCGCCTGCTTCCACTTGATCGGCTTTCTAGCTCCCATGTCGAACCGCCAATGCTGCTAGGAATGACCTAACTGACTCAACGCGAAGCACAGTGCCCTTCTTCCCATGCCGTGTCATGATGTTCTGCCCATCCGCTATCTCCAGAAAATGGGCATTGTGAATCACGAACCGACCCATGCGCGCGATCGGAAAGAACATCGCCGCCGGTGTACCGGGATCGAGTCGGTTCGCCACGAAGTGAAACTCTGTGTACAGCTCGGTCTTAGTGAACCCAGCCGTCCTGAGCACGTTTGCAGGGGTGACCGTTATCTTCCGCTTGGCGAACAGCACCATCGGTATGCCCCGCGCATCGTTGAACCAATCGAGCCCGAAGTCCTCCTGCGCTTCCCGCCGATCGTGCCTGAATTCCTTGTCATCGTAGAGCGCCTTGTAAAGCAGTCGCAGGATCTTCAACTCATAAGAAGCCTGCGATCCCTCTTCGCTCTCCGCTATCGACTCGTCAAAGTTTGGGAAAAGAGAGTCACTCAAACCGGCTCCTCCTCACATGCAGCTTCGACCAGCTTGTTGACGTAGGTCCGCACCTCACGAAGCCATACGCAGTCCGTGAAGTTGATCATCAACAGGAACGCTGGTACCTCAAGGATCTTCGCAAGCGCGTCGATAGACTTACCGCGCGGTGGAAACTTCTTGCGCTCCCACCACGAGATAGTCGTCTGACACGCCCTGATTCCCTGCTTCGCCAACAGCCGAGACAGTTGATTCTGTCCGATTCCACGCTCGATCCTGAACCGCTTCAAGTTCTTGCCGAAGTGATAATCGAACTTGCCGGGGGGATCGGGGAGAGGTGGGTAGATCAGCCGGTCGTCAACTGGTCGCGCAACGTAAGCGTACGGATCCAGCTTGTCCTTGTTGACGAAGTCAATGTCGTGCAGCATGACCCAATAGACTTTTGACTTCCGGCCATCCCACCTAACAGGTACCTTCCCGTAGTGAACCTTCGTCTTACCATAGCCGCGTAGTGCGACACCTTTGCGGTCCTTCTCTGCAACTGTCAGACCGCCATCAGTTTTGATGTCTCTCAACGCCACCACACGAGCCATAGTAGTCTCCCCTTATCTAGCAATACAGATGCTAGCCCCAACCAAACTTCAGGTCAAGCTATATATCGAGCGCGTCCTCATCGGTGTCCTCCTCCAGCTCCACCGGTTCATCAGGCTCTTTAGGTACGTCTACGGGCACCGGCATGACGCCGTCCCACACGTCGTACATATTGATGCGGGCAGCCTCACGCAGGCGCGTCATGATCTCAGGGTCGGCGTGTATAGCGTCACCAAGCTCCTTCCCCATGACATCCTTCATGCCAAGCTCCTTGCAACTGAACCTGCGTCCCAGAGCTGTCATGGACTTACCGTGCGCCGTCACGGCTAGCGCGTCTTTCACGGTCGACGGTACGAGGTCGCCCGTGAGCAGATCAGCTGTGCTGTGTCCCCAGTCGAAGTAGAGATGGTTCGCGATCTTGTCGAAGACGTACGGCACGAAGATCTTCCTACCCGGCAAGTAGTACGAGTGCTTCACCGTCCGTATCCTGACCGCCGTGATGGCCATGTCAGCGCCGTCAAACACCTTCGCACGGACGACGTGCATGTAGACCGTGCTGTAGAAGTCCTGCGCGTCACCGCCGGGATGTCGCCAGCCGTCGCCGTCCATCTTCCCCTTCAGATGGTTGACGAACATGAGGACCATCGGAAGACCACTCAGCCGAGGTGAATGCACCTGCAACCACTGCGACCAGAGAAGGGCTTCAAGCGGGAACGCTCTGCCGCCGTGCCCGTCCTTCTCAAGTTTCTTCTTCTTCTCTTCACCAGCCGATCCGAACAGACTGTCCAGCATGAGACACAGCAACGTGTCGTTCTTGGGGAAGTTCTGCTTGAACCACGTGAGCGCGAACGTCAGATTGTCCTGCGCTTCTTCGACACTGGTGGCTGGCATGATCTTGTGGTTCTTACGAAGGTTGCCCAGAAGCGAGTCGATCATCACGTCAGAGATCTTGCCGCCCTCAGTCTCGACGGTTATACCTCGACCTCCAATGCGAAGCATGCCACGCATCAGCTCCATCGCAAGGCTCGACTTGAACGACTGTGTCGGGCCAGCCAGTCCGTACGACGCTCCCAGCCACAGGACATTGCTACCCAGCAGGTACTCGAACGAGAACGACGGTAGTGGGACACCAACATGCCGTGTCTTCCCGTTGCTCTCGTATATCGCACCCTTACCAAGCTCCTTCTCGGCGGCTGCCGTGAAGGACTCCATGATGCCGAGTTGCTTCTTCTTCTTCTTCGCGGCCTTTTTCTTTGCCATCAGCCCCTCCGATTGCGTCGCGGGGGTGCCCGTGAGGGCACCCCCATTCTACGACGCGTTGTAGAAACTACTGGTTGTTGCCCTCTGCCGACTGACCACGCTGGCCCTTGAGTTCGGCGAGCTGGCGCTGCAGTTCGGCATTGTCGACAACAGGTTCAGCACCCGCAGGGGTGCTTGTCTCAGGCTGAGGCGCTGTCGGCGCTGGAGCAGCAGCCGGGGGCACAGCGGCTGGTGCACCCGTAGGCGGCTGCGCGAACTCTGGCGGCGACGCAAAACCCCCGCCCCCCATGATCGAGGCCTGCGGTGGCGTAGCTGCTCCGCCCGCGGAAGCCCCGCCGAAGTCTACGCCCGGACCGGCAGCCGGAGGCGGTACCGCAGCGGGTGCAGCCGGAGCGGCCTGAGGCGCAAACGTCATGGGAGGTACAGGTGCGGCTGATGCGGCTGGTGCGGCTGGTGCGGCTGGTGCGGCTGGTGCGAACGCTGGCGGTGCTGCCGCTGCAGGTGCAGCAGACATCACAGCTGGCGCTCTCGGTGCAGGCGCTGCGAACTGCTGCATCGGTGCTACTGGTGCTGCTGGCGCCTGTGGCAACGGCGCTGTAGGCGGTGCCACTGGAGGCCGTGCATACTGCACGCCGGGCACAGCATTCGAGTCCGCTGCACGGTAGCGCTTCCATGCGTCCTTGAACGTCTCAGGAAGCAGGTCACGAAGCTCGGACGTACCGAACGCGTAGTCCACTGCCTCGGGCGGGAAAGCTCGGCACAACATCGCCACGTGCTCCTCCACTGTGTGATAGCGGAGCAGCTTATCCCACGGCGTCCACATCTGATGAACATGCTGCGCGATAGCCGTAAGCGGCAACTCCTGCTTCATCGCGATAGCGTAGTGGTTCATCGTGAACTTACCCTCTGCGGCAGCTTGGAAGATCGACATGACACGACCGTGGTCGATACTACACCAGTCGCCGATCTGGAACATCTGCGCGTACAGCGCGTCACGCTGCGTCCGCGAAGCCGCATCGTCGCCCGTGACAGACTCGGGCATCGGACCCGGGAAGCCTTCGACACGCAGGTTGGACATCTGCTCGAACGACATCTGAAGCGAGACGGCGCCCATGACCAGCACAGGGTAATTCGGCTGCATCTGACCAGATGCGTTAGTCAGCAGCTCTCCCTTGCGCATGATCTCCATGCCCTGCCAGAAGACGTGCGACTTGATCTTCTGAACCTTTGCAGCACGACCCTTGCCGCCCTTGATCCAGCCAAGCCACGACTCAGGAACGTCGCGCGGCTTCTCCTCGATCAACGACATGATCGCCTCCACAAAGCGTGACGTAGGCGTCTTGCCTGTCACGCCGGGGATGCGATCAACATACGTGAACTGCTCCTTGACACCGAGACTGCGTGCCACCGGTTCTGACCACACGGCGTCCGAGAAGTCGTTGTCCGTTGACCCCTCCCGCATGCACCTGAACCCACCATCCTGATGCGGCTGGGGGAAGACACGGATCTGTGTCTCCTTGTCCCAGTTCGGCAGGACGGTCCTGTGCGGAGCATTCGGCGCTCGGATCAGAAATCCGGGCGACGTGTCGAGCGATCTCGACACCTGTGCTTTATACCCCAAAATGCGCCTCTCTTTCTGTGAACGTAGTTAGTTCATCACGTTCATCACCTTCATCACCTTCATCACCTTCATCACCTTCATCACAGATCTGTGTACCGCACTTCCCTCCTTCCTACGCCACCAGTTTGACCGGTAGGCTCATTAGAGCCGGTTATGCCTGTCCCGCCGGTAGGCTCATTAGAGCCGGTTATGCCTGTCCCGCCGGTCGGACCAGTCATCGCTGGCAGGCGGTATCGTAAAGCCGCCCCTATACACAAGCCTCGATGAGACAGGCCCAGCTGCGCCATCTCTCGCTTCGCTTCTTCGAGAGACGAGGCCTCTTTCGTGTATTTTCCTCCGCTAACTAACGCAAATTTGAACGTCGCCATCGTAATTCTTCCTACGCGGCCTTAGGCCAGAAACGCTCAGGGATACCAGTACCCTCGAACTGCTCCCGCGTGGGTGCCTCTGACCAGCGGAACATGATCTCTGGATCGATACCAAACTTGAACGACGGGCTGATCGCTGATGCAGGTACCTGAGCGCCATGCACCATGCAGAGGGGCAGCACTACATCCATGTAATGCTCTACCTCGTCGAACGGAACCTCTGCCAGCGCTGCGTCGTGGATCCCGAGATTCAAGCGATACTTCATGCCGTGCATCCTGCGGTATGCCCACAGGTTGAACACGGACATGTCGAGAGCACCGGCTACGGTGCTCTGGATGGTGAAGTTGATGCCTTCGCGCTCCTGCGCGGCCATCGTTGAGTTGTTGTCAGACAGGTAGAAACGCCTTCGCTGTCCCCACGGATTCTGAATGTAGTGCGGCGGGTTGTTCACTCGCTGCTTGCACCACTCATTGTAGCCAGTAACGCCGGGGTACTGACGGTACCAGTCGTCGATGTACTCCTGCGTCTCTTCTACCGACAGGTTCACTGCGCCCTTCGTCTCGCGCAGGATCTGGCGAGCGATGGACTTCGCACCACGTTGGTACGGAATTCCAAAGTTGATATTTTTTGCTGCCACATACAGATGCGGGTGCGTCTTGCTAACATGTGCGTAATCCGACGGAGCGTGGAACGTGTCGACCGCGACCTTCGCGTGCAGCTTGATGGGTCCGGTCGCGTCTACGATCAGCTTCGGATCGCCGCTGATGAAAGCCAGAGCCACTGTCTCAGCGCTCTTGTAATCAGACTCGATCAAGACGTGCCCCGGCGGTGCAACGATGCACGAGCGAAGCGGCAGTATGTCGTCGCCCATGATCATCTTGTAGAACGACTCCATACGCTTACTCAGGTTCTGCAGGTTGGGCCTGCGTGAGCCCCAACGTCCGGTCTCCTTGAGCTGACTGATCGACGTATGGATGCGACCGTCAGACATGATGTGTCCGACAAGTCCTTCGATGAACAGTGAAGGATCGTAGTCGATGTGCTCGTGATCTATGTCTAGACCTGCCCCACCCGGCGGACGCAGGAAGTTCTTGGTTACCTGATCGATCCTCTGGAAGTCCAGCAGCTTGTAGATCGCAGTGATCTTGTGTTCATTCTCGGCACGAAGCGCTAGCAGGTCGAGCGACTCAGCGTCTGTCGACGGGCGCACACGCGCCTGCACCGCGGGAGGTTCAGCAAGAATCTTCTCCCAGTCCCGTGCTGGCTTCTCGGTCGTCTTGACAGGCATGAGGCCGAAGCCACCGTCCTCAACCTTCCCGAACAAGAGCTTCTTCTTCATGTCGGGAGAGCGTGGGTTGAACTCAGGCCAGCTGATCATACCCCGCAGCTCGTCGAGGATAGCCTGCTTCTTGTCGGTGTACTTCCACAGCAGGTCAACCATTCGATCAGGATCGATGAGAACTCCGTTCGTCTCAATCTCATGGATCGCCTGATTCGCCGGGAGTGTTATGGTGTAGTACTTGTTAGCCGGAGCTGCATTCTCAGGCAGCGCCAGCAGCTTCTGAACCACAGGGACCGCCCTTATGAGAACGTCAGTGTCGGCCACGGCGTACGGATGCAAGAGCGCGTCCGGCACATGACCGTAGCCGCCATCAGGGGTCTTGTTATTCTTGAGCCACTGCACGACGTCGATGTCGTACCGCCCCATGTCTGTATAACGCAGGGCGATCGCGGTCAGGTCATGCTCCTGAGATTCATTCAACGCGTGGTCAGCTTGACCGATGTCAAATGCGAAACGCCGCATCACCGGCAACCCGAGCTGCTCCAGCCACGCAGCGTCCGAGCGAAACAGCTGGCCCCAGATTTTCACGCCGTCACGGTCGATCAGCCTACGCAGCGCATCGATCGCGCCGAAGATCGACGGCTGGAACACCGGCTCACGTTGATGCTCGCAATCCCGCAGGACCACCGCAGCGCCTTCGCCGGGCGCCCACGCAAACTGTATCGTGCGCAGCCAGCCGTTCATGTAGTGCTCGCCGCCCCACTCACAGTCCATACCGAACGTCTTGAAGCCCTTGGCTATGAGTTCGTCGACGAGCTTGTTCAGCGTGTCGGCGTCTCGAATGTATCGATAGTTGGCCTGCTGTTCCGGGTGAACGAAGTACGACGCGGCGTCACCCTTTACTACACTGGCAAAGCGCTCCACGTCCTGTCTGAATTCCGGCGCCTTCTCCGGCTTGTGCTTAATGTGATTCGGATGCAGCGACGTCATGACACTGATGGCGCTGGACTGAACCAGCTTCGTAATCGTGTCAGTCGATATCATCTCAGGGAACCTCCCGAAGCCCTCGTACGGTGAGAACTTCAAGATCGCCCCCCGTGTATTGCGAAGCGACGCCTTCTTGCCGAAGAAGAACTTGATCGGATCTACGCCCATCAGAAGAATGTATTTCAGCTTAGGCATGGCAAGAATCTCATGCGCGAGCAGCGTACCACAATCAGCTATGAACCGCGCTGGGAGCTTACCCGTCGTCGGGGGGAGGAACTTGACTACGCTGGTGAGGTAGAATCGACTGTAGTCCACGTCGAGCTTGTGCAGCGCCGTACGAAGCTGCCGCCCGGCGTCCCCCATGAAGTGGCGGACATGAACAAGGTCGTCGGCACTTGGAGCCTTGCCGACGATCATCACCTCTGCGTCTCTGTCAGGCCCGTACTCACCGTGCCATGTGTGGCCCGGGATCACCCGCACATCAGTACGGATATTCGGCTTGCCGCCCTTCCCTACCACGTCAACGACCTTTAGCTGAACCGGGGATACAAGAGCGGTCTGAACCAGCTCACGGGCAGAAACTCCCATGAAGCCTGCCGTAACCTCCCACGACTCAGTCAGAGGAAACAGCTCTTCTGCATATGAGTCAAACTGCTGGTTGGTTATATCCATTAGGCCTCTATAGCCCTCACAATCAACTCTATCGCGATCCGCGCACCCAGCGCGAGACAGCACACGCCGACGAGCAACGTCATGATCACGGTCTTCATTCTTAGGCTCCTGTTCATATCACCGACCTACAGCGTCGGTATTTGATACCCTTTCGCCAGTGCAACGGCGTTCACATACTCCCACAGCGCTTGAGTGCTTTCAAACTTGCCGGGATCCATTCCCAGCGGCAGCAAGATCTCCAGCATTCCGTGCTCAAACGCAACAGGGTTAGATAACGTCTCCTTTAGCTTCTCATACGGCGAAGGCACCAGCGACTCCTTGCGGGGCTTATTAACGAAGTCAAAGTCCATCATCAGACCCACGCCACCCTTCACCCACGTGGTCTGAAGTAACTGAATGTGCGTACGGCTTACGGCGCTGCCAAGAGTCGCAACACCCGCGCTACCGATACGCCACACGTCCGTCGGACCCTCTGCGAGTATGCAGAACGGAAGACCCTTTGCGATGTCGTAGTTGTAGAGCAGCTGGTTACGCTGCGTGCCGGGCGCTGTGTAGTACTTCGGAATGTTGGGCGTCCTCGGAGCCTCGTCAATGTAGCGAGCCTGCCAGCCTACCAGCTGCGCGTGCATATAGCACGGCATCACGATTCTGCCAGCCACCATCGGGTTGGGATCGTCGATGCAGTAGAGCACCCTGAAATTGGTGAACAGGTAATCGATGTCGAACCTGCGGCCCTCCAGATACTTGATCGCTTGGTGGCTCGCATCGAGGTTGATGATAGGCGTGCACTTGTCCGGCAGCTTGACCGGCTTCTTCTCACGGAGCGGCTCCTCGTAGACGATCGGCCGATTCCGCGCGATGTACGGCTTCGTCATCTCAACTAGCCGCTCATGACAGGACAGCCGCCTACGCCACGGCGCGTCGCGGTTCGCGTCACAAGCGTCGTTATAGCAACGGATGAATGCCGCACCGAAGTAAACGTCGCTGTCTGCGTCCCGCGTGTTCCACTTGTGGCTAATCTCCAGCCGCCAGCGGGTGTCGCTGCAGAAAGGACAGCAGACCTTATAGTCCTCGCCGCCCTGTCCCGGGCGCACGCTGATCTGCTGCTTCTGAGTAATCTGACTGGTGGCCACAGTATATCCCATGGGCTCACCATCCTTCTGGATCTTCACCCCCCGCTTAAACACAGTAGAGAGAGAGCGGAATAGACTCGGATTTAGCGGCATTAAACCAACCCTCCCTTCAACTCATCTGCGTCGTCGTCAGACGTTGAGTGCTCGCGACCCGGCATCTTGTTCATGTCCTCAGAGTCCACGAACTCCTTGCGCTTGTCGTCGTAGAGCATGCTGTTCTTCGGGAGCTGGAATCTGTTCATCGCGCCGAGACACTGAACCACGAACGACGACTTGGCGTTGTTGCGCGCCTTCGATCCCACGAGCCAGCAGAAGCCCTGCTCGTCCTGCGTACCAATCGCGATGCAGTAGTGCATGAGCCATGCAAACGAACCAGCCTCAGCGGAGTCAAACCACTGCGGCTTCTTCGACGCCCGCTTCTTCGCCATCGCGATAGACAGCTGGTTGAGGACCAGAACGCACGTCTTATACTCAGCGGCTATACTCTTGATCTGGTCAGTGACTCGCTGCATCACTATGCGTTCCTGCGTCTGATTCCCGCTCCTCGCGTTCGACGAGATGCGAAGGATCAACGGCCACAGCCAGTCGATCACGACCAAGTCCGGCCGTCTGCCGTCAGCGATAGACTCTCTAATTATGTTGATGATGTCAGCTACTGAGTCGCCAGTTGACGAGCGGTCGTGCATCATCAGGTTTCCCTTGAGTGGTAGTGACGCTGTCGTAATCTTATCCCTAACAGAGTCGGAAAGATCGTCCCACTCGCGGTTCTTCAGCTCGTCAATATGTATGTCAGCTATCCGAGAGAACATCCGCTGTCTGAGTTCCTCCGGTGGCTGCTCGTAGCTGAAGTACTCCACACGCTTACCACGCTCCGCCATGTAACAGCTCACGTCGAGCGCCATGAGTGTCTTACCGCCGCCGG
>Ga0307928_10002984_pt1 | contig 12924 bp, 15 predicted proteins | sample AceLakmetagen232_FD_201815 | JGI IMG/M metagenome (GOLD analysis project Ga0307928, IMG submission 201815) | Saline water microbial communities from Ace Lake, Antarctica - #232 | ecosystem: Environmental > Aquatic > Non-marine Saline and Alkaline > Saline | place: Antarctica: Ace Lake... | reverse complement strand
CGTCCCGGCATCCGAAAACGGCCGGGAGGTGGATGCTTCTGCGCAAGGCCTTCCGCAAGGAACTCGAGAAGCAAGGCCCCGTCGACGGCCTCGGCGAAGCGGGTGGGGGCGCGGCGGGAGCCATTGCCGGCGCAGTGGCAGGCATCGGCGCGTCTCTGATACAGGTCGCCATGCAGAAGTATCAGATGGACAAACTCCGCAAGAAACAACGGAGAGAGGCGGCCCGAGAACGTGAGACCGAGGAGGCCGCTAGGCGAGAAGCGGAGCTGGCCCATACCAGGGCCATGTTCCAGGCAAGGATGGCAGCCAAGGCAGGCGGGGTTCCCGTCAGTCGGGGGCAAGCCACCGAAATCGCAAAGCAGGAGGCCAACCAGATTACCTCCGGCGCGATGCAGAACATGGCGCGCCAGGAGGTTCAGAACCAGGCGCGCCTCGACGCGCAGATAACGGCCAAGGAGAAGGTCAACCCCATGGTCTACGCGGCGCCTGCCGCGGCCGTGGCCATGATGGCAATGAAGTAGGAGAAGACCCATGGCATCGAAATTTGAACTTTACCGGGCCCTCAATACTCTCTACCACCAACTTGATGCGATGGTGAGGGGTTGGAACACAGATCAAACCCCGCACGATAGGGTATATTCCGGTGATCACTTCGCCATGCTCGCGAACGCCGTGAGCGTTCAAATGCCTGCGGAAAGCGGAGAGGTGTATCGCCTTTTCATGCAATCCCCGATTGCGAAGTACGAGCAGATGCTGAGGCGCGGTCGTGCCTCCGGGATAACAGGGGTGGCGACCAATATCCAGTACTCCGCGCTCCAGGTCCAGATGAAGTACATGCTCGGCCAAGCGGTTGCGCAGGCCAAGAATGACTGGGATTCGTCCAAGCAATACAAAATCCTTCTCGGTACCGGCCTGGCCATCGGAGGTGCCTTCGCCCTTTCCAGATACTTCGGTGGCAAAAAGAAAAAGAAAAGGAAAAGGTAATGGCCCGAAAGCGCAAGAAGGATTCGTCATCCCTAATCGCCCTCGGCCTTGCCGTGGCCGCAGGAGGGTATTTTCTCCTTTCAGCGGTTCTCTCCAAGGCCAGTGGGGACATAAAGGAGACCGTCAAGGATGCGGCCAAAGAAGCCGAAGATGTCATGAAGAAAGTCACCATCAAGACGGAGCACAAGATAGACGTCGTCAGTCCCATTGCGGAGTTCTTTGAGAGCAGTTCAGCCGCAGCCCTCCGTCTTCGCCTCGGCACGGAAACCGCGAAGCGGGAGCAGCGCATCATCGACCTCTACGATCAGGCTCGCGAGAAAGGCTACGTTCGCACGGACCAGCTGTCCCAGCTCAACCGGGACTTGGCTGTCAACGACAGCTACATCAAGATTGGAAATTCCAACGCAGTCATGAACCCGAAAATTGTGGCCCTGGCCGAAACCATCAAGAACAAGCTGAAGGGCAGCCACTTGGCCATTATCTACGAGAACGATATCCCCTACGCCAAGCAAATCGTCCTGGCCGAGAAGGTGGGGGGCATCGACGAGCTTAAGCTCAATTACATGCATACCGATATGACCCACAACGTCGGCAAGAACCTCTCGAAGAAGACGGCCGGCGAGATTCAGAAATTCATCGACCGAAAAGTGAAAACCGGCATTGTGAAAATCAAGATGAACCCGCAGTACGGTTCAGGTTCCATGACATGGAAGGAGTGGCACGAAACATACGTTGAAGAGTAGTCAACGAGCCAATGCAGGGGAATTTCAAGGAGAGCCAATCATGCCAGTGAAAAATCAAACGCCGAACCGAGACTACATAGGGACGGAGTTTCGAAGGGTGAACTACCTTTCGACATCCAAGGGAAGCCAAGCGCCAAAGCCCACCCAGGACTACCACCCGGAAACCGTCATGGGAGCCTGTACGGAGTGCAAGCGGGTCGGTTTCCTGGACTTCCCCCCCGGAACCTTCAACTGGGACGCAGGCGACGACCTCATGAACAGGAAAAAGGTCATCATCTACTGCCCCCAGTGCAACGCCCAAACAGAATTTGTCCCCGTGCCGCCTGAGAAGAGCCCGGAAGAGGCTCTGGAGTGGCTTAAAGGACAGGAGAAGATGCATCGAAAGAGACGACTCTCGGGATAGGCTCGGGGGCAAAAGAGATTGCAATTGGAGATGAGAAAGATGACAGAAAAAGTCAGGGCCAAGACGGTGAAGAACCCGGAAGGGTCCGAAATCCCGGACCTCGCGGACTTCAGGGACTGGGGCAAGAAGGAAGGCGCGGGCCCCGAACCCGAAGCTGCTCCTCCGACCATGGACGAGGCGCCGGAGGGGGGAGGGCCAAGACCGGAGCCGACCGAGGAGACGGTACAGATCGTCGGCGACACCGTGCAGAAGGCAACCTTCGTGATGCACCACTGCTACGCGGCAGCGGTTCAAATCATCGCGCACGAGACGGGAGCGGACCAGAACGTCATCAACATGGACATGCAACCGTCCATGCCGGCGGCCCTGGTCCACCAGATGGCAACACCTCTGGCGAAGGCGATCTTCGACGGGGTTTACGACGACAACCTGAAGGAAAACCTGAATTTCGTGTTCGTGGAGCAGGAGAAACCGAAGAAGTGATTTAAAAAGGTGGGCCCCCTCTCCGCTCGAGGAGGGGGGCACGCCTCCCTATGGGAGATGAACCATGGCAGTCACAACCGACGCCAAAACAGGGCTGCAAAAGACCGAGCCGGCAACGACCCCTGAACCCCGTCCACCAATTCGCCCGGACTACAAGTGGCTCCGGAAATCGGACGGGAAACAGACCTGGTGGCAAGAGGTCAAGCTCGGCTGGACCGGCCGTGGGACATCCCTCTATACCTCTTTCGGCGAAGTGGGGAACGCAGCGGAATTCGTGGCTCACAAGACCGAAGAGATGAACCGATTCCTCGCAGAAGCCAAGCACAAGCAGAGCCAATTACAGCATAAGATGGCGGAACGCCAGGCCGAAGTGAACAAAAAGCTTGGCGAAATCGAGAAGGAAATCATGGCCACTAACAAGGCTCGTGAGGCCGGGACGTTGACAGAAAGGCAAGTGCAGCGAGAAGCCCGTCTCTACAGTGAACACGAAAAAATCGTAGCGGAAATGGAGAAGGGCCCCGACCCTCGTATGAAGCGGGACATTGAGCGTTTCGTTAAAAAATTCGAGGAAGAGATGACCGAGATGCAGGCCCAAATTGACGAGGTACTCAAGCTCGAGGAGCAGCGCCTCTCCGCAATCCAGGCCAAGGCTTCCCAGGTCGCTCAGACAGCGGCCACGGCCGCCACCCAGGCCACGGCCGCGGGCCAAGCTCAGACAGCCCAGCAGCAGACCGTCAAGGCGACCCAGGCGGCTGCGGTTTCCGATCAGGCCGTGCAGCAGATGAACGCCATGAACGAGAAGATTCTGGCGCTTCAGCACAAGCTTGAGCAGGCGAAGACGCAAGCGACCGCGTTGCCCCAGACAAAGCCCACCCCGGCACAGGTGACCCAGCAGCGCGCCGTGAACGCGGCCACCGATGCGATTGCCGAGGCCCCCCCCGCAACGCGCCCGGCCCTGGTGAAGGCAGCGGCCCAGCAGATTCAGTCCCAGGTCCCCGTTCCTCCCGTTCCGCCGGCGCCGCCGCCAGCGGAAGAGGAATTCTACTACGACGAAGAAGAACCCGCCCCAAAGCCGGCCATCCCGACGTGGGGAAAGATTCTCGGGGCCGTGGCCGCGGGCCTGGCCCTGAAAAGCAAGATGTGATCATGACAGCAGTAGAACAATTTGTGAAGTGCGAGGTCAGGCGACAGCTGACCAGGCGGGGGGGCCGCGTCCGGCCCGGTCGTCGTCTTCGCGCACAGGAACAGCTCCCGCGTCAATGGGGAGACCGCGGCCTTTCGCAAGAGCAGCTCCCGCCTCCGGAAGGGGACGGACCACATATTTCAGAGTCCGCTTACCTTGATGACATCCTTGGAAAAGCGTACTTGAAGCAGAAGGTCTGCGAGATGAGCGCAAGGATGAAACTCCCGGCTGAGGTCCGAGACAATCTCTACAAAATGTTGGAAGGTTACAGCCACAAGTGGACGGTGGAGGACCTGCTCGATGAACTCGACAAGTCCCTGGAAGGGTTCCCGCCGACCATAAACGCCGACTTAATCAAGGAGAGGATGAAGTTCTACTGGGGAACTGTTCCGCGCGCTAGCATCGTCAAGGGAAAGACGAAGGGTTTCGGACAACGGGTTATCGAGACTTGGCGTAATTTCTATTGGTGGGAGATTCTTGGCATGGCCCTGGCGGGCTCTGCCGTAGCGGTCATCGGATACAAGTACATCAAAGAGAAGGCCTTCGAGAAACGGATGAAAGAAGAAGGAATGTTGAGCTGATATGAACGAAGGGATGAGAAAATTCAGGAAGATGCCCCGGAAGATGCAGCGCCGCATCATGCTGTGGGCCGAGGTCAAGCTGGCCTACCGCATCATGAAGCAGACCCTGGCCCGAGCCAAGCGCCTTCAGGCCAAGCACGCAGTTCCGGGGTTGGCGCCGAAGATTGCCCAGCTCCAGGAGCAGGTGGACAAGATGGAGTCCACCATAAAGTCCAACGACGGCATGGGCGCCATTTTCATTCCCATTCTCATCGCCATCGCGGCCGCAGCGGTACTCGGCTTGGTCGGTGTGGTTGGAATCAAAGATCTCATCAAGCGCATGGTCCCGGAGGTCTCGGAGGAGACCATGACAAAGTGGCTCAAAATTACGGCCTTGGCAAGCGTTCTAGGCGTGGGCCTGTACGCAGCCCTTTCCAAACGGCCCATCGAGGTGCGCGCTCTGTCGTCGCGCCCATATCGTCCTTCAGAAAAGGCAGCTAAGGAAGGAAAGTGAAGTGAATGTATCCCAGGCTGGTAGGACATTTCGTGAATGCCAGGGACCTGGTCAGCAGGAAATTCCCCGAGATGGCCGGCGTGAATCTCCGCATCGGTTGTCCGGATATCGATATGAGGAGGAAAAACGGCAGTGCAAGGTCATACATGCATGTCAACCACGTACCGAACACCATCTGCGTCCATCCGGCTGCCGAGCTCCTTCCGGCCCGGAACCTATGGGGGCTTTATCTGCATGAATTTGGTCACCTGCTGGACCCAGGCGGCGAAGGAGAGGCAAACCAGGTCATCCATGATTCCTTTGGAATCCGGATATTGTATGGCGAAGACATGCTCCAGTTTATAGATCTGAAAACTCAGCTGGACATTTAGGAGGTTCAAGACCATGGCTCAAGTCATCAACACAATCTACGTCGGAGAGTTTGCCACCGATGCGGCCGCCAAGACGTACATCAATAGTACCCAATTCCTGAAGGACGCGGGATTCAAGAAGGCGGCCGACGTCGTCTGGACGGCGACGTTCTACCTGAATACCACGATAGGTGGTTTCCGCATCTGGACCGGTACCGTCTGGGACTTTTTCGGCGCCGGCTACGGAGGGGACATCACTGGAATCGTGTACGTGGCCAAGAACGGCGACGACGCGCTTGGCGACGGTTCCATAACGCAGCCCTATCTGACCGTCCAGGCCGGCATCACCGCCCTCGGCGTTGGGGGGGGGGCGGTCCTGGTGGGACCCGGAACCTACACTGAGCAGCTGGCCTTGACCACCAGCGTGGACATCATCGAGATGACGCCGGGAACCGTCACGATTCAAGAAACCGCCATCGGCGGAGCGGTGATTACGGTGACGCCTCCGGCAACCGACATCATCGTGCGAATCAAATGCTCGGTCGTCAACCTGAGCAACGCGAGCGCCGCAGACATGGCCATCCACGTCAACAACGTCGCAGGTCTCGGAACCGGACTGGTTTTCATCAGCGGTGCCGACACCATCAGCGGCGGAGCCGCCGGGCAGTTCCTCCGGGTCACCGGGGACAACGCAGCCCAGACGGAATTCACCCGGGTGATTCTCGAGGATTGCGAGCACCTCATCGGTGCCTTCGCCTCCGTCCTGGAAGCCGCCACGGATGTGGTCCGCTTCAACAATTGTCTCTACGAAGGCGGAAACGCCGCCTGGATGGACGTCAGCGGTCCGGCCGGAGACGTCATCATCGCCAACTGCCTCCAAGCAGCAGCCGCGGCAGGCGAGGTCATCGACTACGGCCTCGGCACGGCCGTGGGTTGCAGCCTCCACATCGGGTCCTCGGTCCTGGCCGGTCAACTGTCCCTGAACAGCAATGCGGGCACGGGCATCGTGCATCTGTCCGCCGAGGCGCGCATCGGTCGGATTACGTCTACCCTCGCCAACCAGTCCATTCACAGATGGCTCGGCGGAGACGACCTCCTGGTACAGCTCCTCAATATCGACATAGCCGCAGGGGCAACCCTCACGCTTTATACGCCGCCCGCAGGTTTCATCGCCAATCCCTTCGAGGCTCGGGTCGTCAACACGCTCATTGGTGCACCCACTGGGGCGGGTTTCTCGTACAGTTTCGACGGGACGGCCCCTGGCAGCGTTGTAGCCATCGTGGGTGCGGCCGCAGTAGTCGCCGGCGTGACCAACTGCGTCGTGGTTATAGACGCTTTCCCGAATCCAACACCGCTGACATTCACCGTCGTTGCCGGGGGAGCTCCCGGCGACACAATCAACGTCGAGGCCGTTGTCAAGGTCTCCGTGGTATAAAGGCCCGTTTTTAAGCAGGAGAGAACCATGGCTGTGAACGTGAACACACTCCTTTTCGAGGTCGAGCTGGCCAAGATTAAGAAGTCCTTTGACGACTGGAACATCTTCACGACTGACGAGGAGCGCGACCGTGACCTCCGGAAGTTCCAGGATCTGATGGGTTCAGCAACACTCTACCTCAAGAGTCGTCCCGAAGCGCAGAAGCACGTAGTCGCCAAAATCAATGACTACACGAACGGGTTTCAGAATTGGGTGAGCTTGGGCCGCTCCGACCTGAAAATCGCCGAGCGCATGAACCGGGGGATTGCGGAGATCAAGACCATCTTGAATCTTCCCGATAGCCAGGTCGCGGTCGCCGACCCCCTCCCGCCCCAAAAGGACGCTGCGACCGCGGCGGCCCTCGCTAAGGTCACGGGTCAGGTCGACGAGCTCAAGAAGGAAATCGCGGCCGACAAGGCTCGAAAGGCCGAGGAGGCCCTGTCCGTGAAGAAGGAAAGGCCCTGGTGGCTCCTGCCCGTGGTGGGCGCCGGCGCGGCCTATACCGTGCCAAAGCTTATCCGAATCTTCGGCATTTAGGGCCTAGAACCGAAAGGAAGAAATCATGAAGAAGCTCCTGCTTATAGGGCTCCTGGCCCTGGTGGTGGTGCTCGGGGGATGCAACTCGGTCGCCTCTTTCTTAGGTGCCGACGTCGTGACGGACAATATCAAGGATGCCGACTCGATTCGTCACAAGTATACCCTTCAGTACATCGACGCAACCTTGCCGCTGGTGGACCAGCACATGGCTGCAGCGGACAAAACGAAATTCAAGGACATCGGCGAACGTCTCAAGAGAATTTCCGAGAAGGAGAACAAACTCCTTCAGGGCACTTGGGACAAATAGGGAGGAAATCATGGCAGCAAAAGGAAAGCCCAAACTGGACGGAAGCGGTCGCGGCAGAAGAGCGAACCAGGGAAGGGGGGGCTGCGTTAAGCCTAACCGGAGGTCCATCAAGGGACCCGTCAAGGGCCCCGCTTCGAAGATGTACCATTTCAACATCGTCCCGAAGAAGTATTTCGGCGACTTCCGCGTGCTGAAGGCCGGGAGCTTCAAACACATCTACCGGCCTGACTACGCTCACGCCCTGGAACGCTTCGCAAAGAAGTTCGGGACGCGCAGGCTCCCGAAGGGCACGGAAATCGTTGTCGGCAGGCGGAAGGCGCGCGCTCCCAAATGGAAGTGGTCGCTCGGGAAGAAGGGCGAACCGCGGGCGTGGGTTATCCACAAAATTATTGCCCCACGTTCATCAAGGGCTCTCGTGAAGAGAAATCAGCCCGTGAAGCGATACACCCTTTCAGCTGGCATGGCTCCGAACGCCGGCGTGCGTCGATACAAGATTCCCCCGACCCTGGCGCCGAACGCCGGCGTGCATCGATACAGGGTCCCCCCGGCCCTGGCGCCGAACGTGGCACCGAACGGACTGTGGAGCTGGCTGTGGGGGGAGCAAGAGAGCAGGACGGCAGTTCCCGTGTCGCTAAGGGGGGCATACCCCATTGCCCTCGTCTACGAGACCTATGCCGGCCAGGACCCGCAGAGCAAAGCCTACATGAGCCGGTATTGGACATACCTAGCCTATGCCGAGGGCAAGTCCCCCGAGGACGCGGCCAAGCGCGAGGTCCGGGCGCTCCAGTACACCATCGACATACGCCGGGCCCATGACCAGGGCATCATATCCGTCACCGTAGTCTGGTTCGACCCCACTAAAAAGGAGTTCACACCATCGCTGGCCTACGGCCGCGAGCTGCCTCTATCCGTGCTGCAGCGCCTCATCGGCATGATGGGCGTGACGCCGGATGCCGGGGCCCCCGCCGGGCCGGCCGCGCCGACAACGACGGAATACATGCCGGCACCTCCCGTACAGCATATCAGCTCCATCCAGGAAGCCATGATGCGCAAGGGAGTTCCAGATGGCATCGTGCCTCCTGAAATGGGACCTCCCAGAACACCGATGGGGCCGGCCCCTGCGCCAGCTTACACCCCCGGGCCGGTACAGACCATGGCACCCGGCATCACGCCAACCACCACGGTCGCTCCGCCGGCACTCGGCCAAGAGGAGGAAGAGTTTTCGTCCTGGCTGGAAGAGAAAGGGGAGGGATATTCCTCCAACCCCTTCCTCCAGCTGCGCCAGAACCAGCTACGCCAGAACCCTCACAACATCATGCTGTGGGGACAAGTCGGCGACATCGGCGACATCACTCCTCCCGCAGCCATGATGGGCGTGCCCGACCTGCCGGCGCCGGGCGACGTGACTTCCCCGGGCGACGTCGTGAAAGAAGTGGCCCAAATCGAGCAGGAATTCGGAGACTTCATCGCGGCGGAAACCGCTGCGAACAGGCGACGGAAGAAGAATCCTGGCAAAAAGAAGGGCTTGACCGGCTGGAAACGCAAGGTCAATCCCATCGCCAAACGCCTGTCCTCAAGGTATGCGGCCGTGGCCGGATACCTGCTACGCAGTGTCATGACCAAGCCCAAGCACATCGTTGACGCCAAGACCGTCAAGGGTCGCGTCTACATCCGTCTTAACGGAGAGAAGATGTTCAAGCCGTTCGAGCACCTGAACAGGCTCGGGGCTTGGTGGGAGAAGCTGAAGGTCAAGGCCAAACTCACCAAATCGGAAATGTCCGCGGCCGACCGCGTTTTTACGCGGATGGTCGTGAAAGGAAGATAGGAAATAGAAGAGAAAGGTGACAGAAATGGGCAAGAAAGAGTTAATCGAAAAACTCGGCGAGCTCAAGAAGTTCTACGACAAGAACCCGGAGGCTTTCGGGGAAATCACGGGTGGGGTGACAGCCCTCTTCGAGGCCATCAAGGTCAGTAGCCCCGAGGACGTGGCCGAAGGCGTTGACTACGTCCTCGAGCTTCAGACGGCTGAAGGCATGCTTGACAAGGAGATTGCCGTCAAAAAAGCTGGAGCCAAAACAATCAGCGCAATAGTGGACATTCTATTGAAGATTCTCATATCGAAAATCAGCCCGGCGTAACCATGAGAGGGACAGTGATATGGGCAGGGAAGTGACCCAGCAAGGCCAGACGACCATTCAGATGGCAGGGCCGAGCCTACGAACTCAAATTTTGCTTCCACTGGGGGGGTACATTTGGCCAAGCCGAACGTCTCGAGGCTACAACCAAATCGTTGGGACGATGGAGAATATCGGCCTTGGACCCGCCACGTTGAACGTCTACGAGAGCGTAGACCCAGTTGTGGCCGGCTGGGATCTCGTCCATACACAACTCGTGGGAATCGGAGGACGCCATACCTTCGCAATCGATATCCAGGCCGAAAATGTAAGAGTAGAAGCTGTCGATACGGGCGGCGCAGCTACCACCGTCGTGCTCAACGCCAACCTCATGCCGATATCGTCTCAACCGAGCACGAATGTGGTTGTGAATGTCCTCGCACAGCTCCGAACGCTCACGTCCATCCACCATCTCAATGCCGTTGCTGCAGCTGTTGGAACGAACGCGGCCATAGAGGAGTACTCGAACGGCCTAATTCAGATCGTTTCCGGGGCCATCACGAGTGCTACCGTGAGGTTTGAGACATCGCAAGACGGGACGAACTGGGTGCCTACCGTCGCGCGCAACATCGAGACAGGCGATATTGCGAATCAAACCGAACTGGCCGGGGCTACAAACGAGGCGTGGGAAATCTCCGTGGCAGGAGCAGCTCTCCTCAGGGCGAATATCACGGCCCTCGTACCAGCAGCCTCCTCCATTACAATCACGAGCAAGGTGACGTCCGGTTCCGCGGCTACCTTGCTGGGGACGGCGACGGGAGCAGGTCTCATAGACGCCTCCGTCCAGCGCGTGACGGTGGCCACCGACATTTTGGTGGAAGCATGCGATGCCATTGGAGCCTGGGCCGGCGCGCTTGCGGCAGCCAACTTGGCTACCAGCCTGAACCATGTTCTCGGTACGAATTCTCTTGAGTTCGACAAGGTCGCTGGAAACGTCTTGGCATACATCGAGCACGCAGGGATTGCCGTCGATGCTTCAGGGTTCAATCCATCGGATGTGTTAAGTCTCGCTTTTCGTCTCGCAGACCTCACGGACGTGGTGAACGTATTTATTCGGCTCGGAACGGACGCTACGAACTACAACGAATGGATCTTGCCTGTTGCAGAGATTGAAGCGGCAGCGTGGCAAATATGGACTCCCACCATCGGGAGCCAGGCAGGCTTCCTTGGAAACGGCGCCGACTTGTCGAACATCCAATACGTGGCGTTTGGAGTGGAGTTCACTGCCGTAGGCGACCTTCTGAACGACATGCTGGTCGACCACATCTATCTGCGCAAGATTCTCAACGCGCAACTGAATGCCGAAATCACCAGCCACATTGATTCGGCCGACGTCAATCTTCATGAGGTCGGTGGAACGGCTACAGCAGTAGGTGCAGGGGCGACAGACCCTGGCACTCAACGAGTCGCTGCGAATACCCATGATGGAGCCGGCACTCCAGCGTTGGATGCGTCTCCCCTTCCCGTTGAAGTGGGGGATGGGACAAATCAGCTTATAGTGTCCGTGCGTGACCTTGTTTCCGTAGGAAACGGCCTTTTGAAGATGCTGGAATACAATGCGGTTCCGCCCGCCGTTGCAGATGGGCAGCTGGTTCCTGCACAATCGGGTGCTTACGGACACCCGGAAGGGCATCAATTCAATCGAGCCCTTGGGTCTGACCAGGTTGTAGAGCAGGCTCCTTTTAAATACGACAGCTTGCCTGCTACTGCAAGAGTCAGCGCCGTGCTCGCAGCCGGGTACGATGCTGCGCCTATTGAGATTCCGACTGGTGGGCGGGAATGGGTTCTTTATGCCATAGGGTATGTCAGAGGCGCAGCGCTCGGATCCATTAGTGTAATGGTTGAACGCGGCGTTACCATAGGTGGAGTAGATTATTGGCCCCAAACGTCACTAATCTCTTCAGGTGCAGTGGTCCCTGGCGCAGATACTACCTCTCCTATACAGGAAGAGGAATTCGATTATCAATCGACTGGTGCTCCAATCGATTATTTCTGCTTCGCGATACCTACCTATAACTGTCATAAGCTAAGAATCGCTGGCAGAGAGTCAAGTGGATTGGCAGTAGGTACCGCTGTGATTTACGCCATCCTCGGCAACTAAGGAGAGTATAAATGGCTAGAGCCAAAACAATACTTCCAAGCAGACCTTCCGCTGCGGCAAACATATTTACTCCTCCGACTGAACAGGAGAAGGCAGTGTTTGCTGAAAAGCTTGCAGAGTGCTGTGTAGATGAAGTGGACGGACACGAACACCAGCTTGTACGGCTGGTCTACGCGGTAAAGAACATTGTAGTAACTGAGAAGAGACGCGAGGAGCTACACCGGCACCTGTATGTGTTCGAAACTGTAGATGATCTGCTAATCACAGAAGCTGAAGCGATGACGGCGCAAATCAATTCAGAGATGGCAAAAAAAGTTCCGCCCAAGACTAAGGCAGCGTTGGAAGCGGCTACAGAATCAACCCATTTACCCAAAGACATTTTCATTCAACGCTTCATGGATAACAAAGTGGGTAAGCTGGCAGCAACGTTCATGGAGTTCGGAGGCTTGTATAAAGTCGTCATAGCAGATTCCATCCCGAAGGAGTTGTAACATGCCCAGAGAAGATGGAACCCCAAGAACATCTGCACTAGAAGGTCGTCATCCAAAATCATTTTCATTTGCCTCTCCCGCAGGTGGTAGTGGCCTTCATTACATAGCCGGATTCTATATGGCTCCTGCTGCGGATGCTAATTTAGATCAAGCTGGTGCGGTTATTGCATATGGCACAGCCAATATTTCATATGCTGCACACGCATTCTTAGTGGCGGCTGCGGCGGGGACTGTGAATGCAGGAAGCTGTTCTATTGTAGTCAGCGGCACGTCAATTGACGATGAAGGGAACCGAGTGGGTGCTGATTCCGAAACCATAGTCCCGGATATTACGGCGATGGCTACGGATCAGTATTTTGAGACAACAAAGAAGTGGATCGGGCAAATAACGTTCACGCTGACTCCAGCAGGGGCGGCGACCTATGCTGCTGATTTCAACTACGGCTATTGCAAGTACGACGACTACTGGAACCTAGGCTTTGTAGTAATAGGCATTGAAGTAGTAGGCCGGGCCGGTGGTAACGATGCAGGATTTGACGTGGAACTGCTACTACACTCAGATGCAGGCTGGACATATAACGCAGGTGCATTTGTTCCTGGTGGAACAGTAATAGCCCAAT
>Ga0307928_10002982_pt1 | contig 12926 bp, 10 predicted proteins | sample AceLakmetagen232_FD_201815 | JGI IMG/M metagenome (GOLD analysis project Ga0307928, IMG submission 201815) | Saline water microbial communities from Ace Lake, Antarctica - #232 | ecosystem: Environmental > Aquatic > Non-marine Saline and Alkaline > Saline | place: Antarctica: Ace Lake... | reverse complement strand
AGGCAAAATCCTTGGAGGAGGTGGTAAACTCCGTCCGCAGAGTAGCGAACTTGCTGCGCGAGAGGAAGAGGTCGTGAGTCTTACCCAGCTTCGCCACCACCCAGATCGAATACTCGGAGGTGTTTGGGGTGAGATTCATGCTGGCCTGCACGTGCAGCGCGTAGTCCAGCCACCGGTCGCGGTTGTGGATACGAACGGTGATGATTCCCTTTTCACTGTTAATCCGTTTGATACGTCGCGTGGCCTTCACCCAATTCGGGTAACGGTGCTTCGTAAAGATGTTCTTACTCAGCCACTCAACGATTTCCAAAGCCTCGTCGAGATTATGAGTATCGGCGGTCGCCTCTTGAATCATACTTGCGCGCCTCCCTGGTTGTCGTCTTCAGAGCCAAGCGGTACTTCGGTAGCAGAACTATCCACCGAATCTACTTCACCCATTATCTTGGCATCCGCAGCTTGGGCACGTGCGACGCGGTCGGCCCGTGCATAGTACTCGCGTAAGTTGGGGATCACGGACAACAGTGCAGCGAAATTCCAGTACCCACGCTCAGTCATTTTCGCGTAAAAGTACACCCCATCACCCTGTTTCAACCCGCGTTGAAGCACTTTTCCTCTCATGCCTTTTTTCTCTGTGAGCTTGCCGATGGCGTCGCTCCAGCAGTAGACCTTGATCGAGGCGCGTAGATTTGTCACTGTTATGACCCAGAAAATTCGATTCCCTTTGCGCGATGATCTTTTCTGGATGGTCTCGACCAACCCGAAGAACAAGCGCGGTTCGATGTCGGTGACAAGAGTAGCTTCTTCGAGCGGCAGGATGTTCTCCCCTTCCATGCTCGGGTGCATCAACTCGTGTTCGGTGAAGACAAATTTCGTGTACTCGCGTTCCAGAAGCAATAGCGCAAGGGGATCAGTGGCTGGAACTTTATTGAATTCTTTGCGTTTCTCGAAATAGGACACGAGTAGCTCAGCACGGCCTTCTCCGAAACTGCGGAAGGCGTTTGCAGCGAGAAGCGCTACGATGGCTGGCTTATGGCATTTACTACCGGTGCCCACGTGTTTTTTCAGGAAATCGCCGAAGGAGGTGTAGGGCCGACGCGCAAGGATGTCACGTATCGCCAAGTCGCCAACACGCTTCAAGCCCGAGAAGCCAAGGAGTACATTGCCGTCGTCAGCGATGGTGATCTCAGCCTCCGAGCGATTTACGTCCGGTGGTTCAATCTTGACGCCGATGCGCCAAGCGGAGAGGATGGTCTGTCTGATCTTCTCGGCTTCTTTCTTTTTGTCGCTCACATTAATATTTTTCAGCAACGATGCGTAAAATTCTGTAGGGAAAATCGACTTCAAAAAGAGTTCCCTGAAGGTGATGATGCTGTAGGAAACGCAGTGTGAGTTTGATACCAACGCTCCGTTGGCTACGAAATTATGTCCTCTGCACTCGTCGACGCCTCTGGTCTCCAGATCGAAAGTGGATTCGAGACCACGAAAGCGTAGTGCGATAATCTGGCGGGGTCGAGGCACACCAGGCTGCCAACGCGCGTTCGTTTGGTCTCTTCGATCATCTTGATCACTTCGTCCAGGCGCTCGTTGATCTCCTGCTCCCAAACCACGATCAAAGTTGCTCCCGATGCCAAGAGAGCGGCGTACTTGCGGTCGTCCCTCGCTACATTTTTTTGTTGGACGTTCTTCCACTTGTTTCGGTCGGCAAACCTCGAAACTGTCGGATCGGCGTGCCAAAAGCTGCCGTTTACCTCGAACCAAACCTCGTCTTTGAAGCCATCGAACACCCATCCTTGAAAGACTTTCGGACGACCAATAAAGTCTCTTAGTTTCCTTTCCAACTGAGAGTTGAAATACTGGTGAGGTTTTTCGACCAGCGACCGCAGTTTGGCCGCCTTGATCCTCTGCTTCTGTTCCGGCGTTCGAGTTCCCGCTGCATTCTTCAGCCCAACATGCGCTTGAGATAAAAGCTTCCGATGCTCGGCCGTAAAGATCCGTCCACGCATCCCGCTGGCCGCTTTTTCTTGTCGAGCGTCGGTTTCCTTGGTTAAACCGTAGTTCCAAGCCTTCTTGCCAAACATGACGTTGTTTTCGCCCCTTCGGTCCTCGGAGATTTTCTTCAACCGGCAATCCGTAGCTTTTGTCAACCCATTGTTCCAGTTGATGCCGTGCTCTTTCTTGGTCCAAGACGGCTTCGGTAGGTTCATCATAGCCGCCAACCGCAAGTTGGATTCTTTTTTGGGCTCCCCTTTCTCCCCACATCCACAGGCACATACCCAACCCTCGCGACGCCAAACCGATATTGTGTTCAGAATCCGCTGCCGTTCGCTCGGGCAGCACTTCTTCAGATGCCTCATGTAGGCCGAAGCACAGATGATGCGGTGGCAACTGAGACACGTTATCTGATTTTTGGATTTCGGCACGCTCAACCTCCGTAGTACAAGCAATGCCGTTTATTATATCTTCTCTAAATTGTTCGTCAAGTAGTTCCGAAAGGGGTAGATGATCTTTTCCAACCACAAAGCGATGATCGAGGGAACACCCCAAGGAAGTCCCATCGTCGAAAAAGACCTCCCAAACTTCGCGGATGCCGTTGTGAACCACGTCAAGTACCTCATTTTCAAACCAGGTACCAGTTTCCTCGTCGATGGACCATATTGGTTCACCGGCCTTCACCGTGTGGCCTACAACTTCACCCTTATTAACGGTAAGAACGCGGCTATCTAGCGCCAAACACTTGTTGAAGGAATATCCAGCCTGACCGACGACGGTGTTCCACCACTGGTCAGCCAGCTTCTGCGGCATCCCGCGCGCAAGAGCCCCTTCCAGATACTGCTTGTGTGCCTTTTCGATGGCTGCGATGTTCTCCGGCTTGCGCTTTTCCGACGGGATGCCGATGACCTTTCGCACCTTGTTCGCACCGGACATCGAAATGCCCCCGACGTAGTGTAGGAACTGCATAATCTGTTCCTGGTAGGCGATGACGCCGCGCGTCTCCTCCAGGAAAGCGATGAAGCGCTCATCGACACCGTACTCTCGGAGCCGCCGATAGTCGGGGTAATTGTCCGGCCAACGGCCCTTCTTCGCCGAGGCGAAAGTCTCAGCAGCATTGGCTTTGGCAGCACCAGGACGTAGGGCGGCCGAGATGAACGTGATCTCTTCGAAGCTGTTAGGCTGTACGATGGCGGTCGCACGTCGTCCTGCCGGACCATCGAGCTGGAAAATGCCATCCAATTCTCCAGAACATGCCAACTGGTAAATCTGTGGGTAATTAAAACCAATCTCATGCCACGCGGTCTCATTGAACTCAACGCCCGGTCGGCTCGCTTCGATAAATAACTCAGCGTCGTGAACCACATCTACGTTGGACAGGCCGAGGAAGTCGAACTTCATGAGTCCCTGCGGCTGTAGCTCCTTGCTGCCCATACCTTCGCGCAGAGCAATCATCACCTCGCCGGAAGTCGCATGGGCGAGGGGCACCAACTCCGTTATTGGCTCACTGCACACCACCAGAGCGGCGGCGTGCTTGCCGAGGTTGCGATAGATCGGCTCGTAGGTTGGCACCCACCGCTCCAGATCGGGGTACTTTTCCAGGAGCTTGTCGGCTCCCGGGACATTCTGCTTCAGCCACTCGAAGGTGACGTTGGTCTTCTCGCTTTCGTCGTCCCCGGCATCGTACTTCGTCATCCTATCCAGCGCCGTGGTAACGGCGTCCACCTCCGGCTTCGGAATTTTGTAGTGGCGTCCGAGGTCCTGGAGCGCCCCACGCACGCTCGATCCACCGTAAGTAGCAACCGCCAAGACGCGCTCCGGGCCAAATCGATCTTCCAGGTAACCGCGCACCTCCTCACGTCGTGCTTTGGAGAAGTCGGCGTCGATGTCGGGGTAGTCGCCCTCGTCCCACTGATGATACAGTTCAACGGGAATTGGAGCCACCCTCGCCAGGTAATAGGCCAAGATGTTATTCGGGTTCTGCTCCGAGACAGCGCACGTTTCCGGCTGTATATTTTGGCGCTGCATCTCGCGCAGTTCTTCCTTGAGGTACTCGCGGAGCGCCTCTAAGGAGCCTAGCGCCTGGAGTGCAGGATCGACAGCATAACGATTCTCCAACTCACTTTTCAGATCCATCCGCGCCTTCCTTAGCCCTAAAGAGGGTTACTTTACCAGGGAGATTATCGTCAGGAGTAGGAGTCCCGCTGCGGCCCAAAACGCCAGAAATTTGGGCCTTTGACTGCGCGAGTAGACGCGCACAGTCGCTATGACCGACACCGCCGTTGCCAGGATGCAGAGGATGGTGATGACTTCGTGCGCGTGGCAAATGAGCAGTAACGTCTTCATGGTTCAACCCAATCTCGTAGTTCATACACAATCCATCCAAACCATATAAAAATCTATCCAGTTTGTCAAGAGACATTCAGTACGTCCTCTCAATCTCATTCAGGTTGCGACGGTATACCTGGACTCCGCAAAACCTTTTACCTTCTGGACACGTAGGCTTGATGCCTGCCTGAAAACGGGATACGCAGGGAGGCACCAAGTAACGTCCAATCTCTGGGTGGATCTGAGCTACTTGCTCGGCCTCCTCTTTCGTCGAATTCCATATCTCCTCTTGTGCATTGAGACAGAGCCTCATGCGGCACTTGTGACGGAGGCCCGTCAAATCGGCGGTTTCGTTAAAACGGACCTGGAAAGCGTTTGGCAAAAGATAGAGCGCAAGGTTGGGGTTCTCATCATGCCACTGCGCAAATTCGTTCACGGCTCTGATGGACTCCTCCACCGAGGTACGGTAGCGACGTTCGATGGCTCCGCCAATGCGTCGAATGGGGCCGGGCACCTCGTAGGTTGACAGCGAGCCTACCTGGTTGAGGAGCAGTGGGCGCGCCCCTGGTGTAGCACGGTGACGCTGATTCTGTGAATCGCTGGTCAGACTAATCCGCTTCGCAAATTGATAAACGATCTGCCGCCCCAACATTCCTGCCTTACTGATGGGATCGACATTCAACCCATCGGGTTCCCGCCGCTTTGGTGAAAGGAGCAACTCAGCAACCGTCTCGTCGGGGTGATTTTGCTTGTCGAAACCTGCGATAGTCGTGCCACCCAACAACTCGATCATCACGTTTGAATGCGGCATCCAGTCGGTTAAATGCGAGTAACGCCGGGTTCCCATAAGGACGCGGTCGAAAGTCTCGACAAAACTATCTGCGCGTTCGTGGCTATAAACATCCAGATCAGCAAGACGCGAGCAGCCGATAGCTACCTTATTCGCCAACGGCCGAAGACCAGGGTCGAGCTTCAACAATTCGTCCCACACCGTTTCAATGAAAAAGGTCGCCTCCTCGCCACATTCGGGGTCGGCAGCTATTGCCCGGTACCGAAGGAGCGTGAGGAGATTGACGGTATGATAGAGGTGTGCCGTCATCGCCGTGGGGATCACGTATCGAGCAGTTTCCAAAGCAAGACGTTCCGGTGCATGTGCGAACCGCTTATCGTTCTTCCTCTGAGCGTGCCGATGATAGTAGAGTTCAGCCATGAGGGGCGTCAACGATTCGACGAGCTGCAGGTAATCGGCGAAACAGCGCTCAACGTGCTGCACAAAAAAAGCGCGTTTGTCGGGAAAGCGTTCCAGGCTTTTCGGAACGTAGACGTTCTCCGCCGACATAGGCACATATCGCTGACTTACCTGTTCCGAATTATAATGTGGGTGGGCGTGAAGCAAAGACCAGATGAGATGCCGCGAGACGCCGGTAATTGCCAAAGTGACGTAGTAGTGCTCCAATGTCGTGGTGTGGCCGCTGGAGAGCAATTCCAAAGCCAGGCTGGTATTTTTCACTTCCTGTGGCAGGATGATGACCGAGCTGGCGCACGACATGGCGCTCGCCACCGCAATCTGCGTGGGTTTTTCGATTTTTACTATGCGAAGATCCATGTGGTTTCTCCTAAATTTAGTTCGCTGCCACCTATAACTTACCAGTCTGGCATCCTCTCACCGTTAAACCCGTGACTTTTTCCACCGGCGTGATCGTAAATTTCGTCAGTGGTAAGCTACCTTTAGAAATGGAGGTAGCAAATTGAACACCGTGTCGATTGTCGTTGCCGTCGTCTACAGCATCGTTTGTATGCTGGTGGTCATCAGCCTGCTGCGGAAGGAAAAAAACAAACTAGCGGTGGTCTTCGTCATCGCCGCGCTCTGGCCGCTTACTCTGCCGTGGGGAATGTCGCTCGCGAAGAAGATTGAGGATTACGAGCACAAGGACATCTTTTTATCTTACAGAGGCGCTGGGTTCGACACCCTAAAGGTGAAAAATGGACGGTGGATCGCCGGTTTCAGCGTTGCGGACATGGATCAAGGTGGTCAGCTCGTGTTGGTGATGCCAGGTATAGATGTGGCTCCGGAAGATCTTCAAGAAGTAATCGCTCAACCGTGCATTACGGCGCACGAGGCCATCCTGAACTCCGTAAATAGGCAATCTCATTGGCTCAAAACGAGGCAAAAGTATAGCAGGAAAGCCGAGGAAAAGATACATTAACTCTTGACGAACCGCTTTGGTTATGAGAAGTTGGCTGTTCAAATTGGCGGTCAAGGGAGGAAACGATGAACGAGGGTACGAGAGGCTCCGAGAGTGATTTCCGCGAGCTAGTGTACCAGAATCGAGCTGCTCTGTACGAGACCGCCATGAAGGCGTTGAAAGCCTTTTTAGGACCTAAATGGTCCTACCGGCTAGAGCCACTCGGGAAGCAAGGCCGTTTGGCGGTTAAATCGCCGTTAATATACGTTATTAAAGGCGAATTTGAGATACCGCTTACGACCAACACACGCGGAAATCAGCTTCGTATACTGACTCAAGACGGGGGCACCTTTTTTGATCTCAAGGAGATAGCCATCGAATTGGAGCGCATCGTTCAGAACGGTCGTGCGCCAACCCACAAAGAGGTTATAGAGGCCGAAGCCAAACGCCGTGCGGAGATTAATCGACGGCGAGGCACGAGAAAAGCGAAGACGAGGACAAAAACACTGGTCATCAAAGAAGCTGACCATCCCAAGGTTGAGGACGATGGAAACGAAGGTGTCCCCGAGGTCAAAAAAACTGAGACTGTGGAGGTTAAAATACCCGCGCAGACAGCCGTGAGTTCGAGCGTCGCTCAAACTCTACCGCCACCTCGGATTGCTGAACAACCACGGCTCCTAAAAAAGAAGTTCGATGACACCTACCTCCAACATGAATTTGATGCGATCATCGGCATCTTTAGTAAGAGCGGTATCAATAACCGCCCCCTTGCTGACGATCCGAGCATCCGTATTCGGCGGTTATCCGTGCTGAGCCAGGTGCAAGGTCTCTTCCGGCGCGTCGAAGACCATCTTTCACGTCAGCCTGGTGACTTCAAAAACGTCATACAATTCGCCGAAATGGTGCAGGACAAGATGGATCAAGGAGCGATCTTTTCAGGCGAGCAGTATGATTCAATGTGCAAAATCATTGAAATGCTGAGCTCAGAGATCATAGCAGCCAACCTTCCCGTCATTCTGCGAAGCCACTTAGACAGGCTACTCAAAGAGATCAAGGTGTTTTGAGATGAGGCTTACGATCATGCCGGAAGACATCCGGATCAGCAAAGAGCGCGATAAGCGAACCGGAGACCCGGTGTTCGTGGTGTTGTGCGACCTTCCCTGGAACCGATTGGAGTCTCGCTCCAGTCACCAGGCTACAGCAGTACTGGCGTTATGGGAGACGCTGCGCCATGATTGTAACGAACGTGGTATCGACCTTATCTGGCGCGCCGTTAAATCGCGGACGTTGGTGCTGCGAGCCGAGCTACTCCAGGTACTCCGCAACGAACGCAACGAGCCGGTTATGGCGGACCTTGTAATCCTGGAGAAGTTGCGCCCTGGCAAGATTTCCGTCGAACAACTGAGCGCCCCCCGCATCCAGATTACCGGAAAAGCGGGCGACCCTTACAAAGCTTCCTCCTTCGCAGTGCATCTCCCGTACAACGAGGTGCCCCAGCCGAAAGGTCGAAGCTATCACAAAGAGAAGCCGCAGGTGGGCGACCGCTACACGGTGGAATTCAAGGTGGAGTTCGACACGTGCTCGGCCTGCGGGTCGATGCAGGTGATGGGTCAACCCATTCTCTATGTAGACAAGCAAGAGGTGCGGAGCATCTGGCTCATGCACTACTACGTTGCGAGTTACGAAGGCCGTGCGATCAACCAGAATGAGATCATGGAGTCGTTGGAGCGCCTCGACCTGGGACGCACCGCCGTCGTTACGCGGAAAGAACTGCCACAGGTCATCCCGGTTGACGTGCGATACCTGAGTAACGGTGCCGACACTCTCTTCCTCCCCCCAGAGGAAGAAGACTCATGAGGCCAGAAAAAGACGTTCAACTCACATGGGACTCAGACGACCGGCCGAAGGTGCTTCTCCTCATAGAAACCGAGGGATGGGCCTTCTCCCGAATTGCCGCGCGCGTAGCTGAGCACTTCTCAGACCTCTATCAGTTTCGGACCCTCGTTTTCCGAGATCTTCGGTGGACCAAAGGAGCCCAAGCCGACCTTGTCATTTCTTTCTGGTGGACGGCGACCTCGGCGGCTCGGCGTTTCGTCAAGTGCGAACGTCGCGTGACCTGTATCTACGACCCCTTTAGCTGGCGGCACAACCTGATTCTTTTCCGGCGTGATTGCAAACATTCATGTGCGCTCGTTGCTGCAAACGACGACATCGCGCACCAGCTTAAGACCGAATCCTTATTACCACGTCTCCCCGTTTTCCTTTGCGAGGACGGAGTCGACACTGAAGCATTCAAGCCCACGCCATTACCCTCGGACCTAGTCGTTTCCTGGTCGGGCAATTCTTTTTCGGGTGGCGGCATCGTCAAGGGGCTGGAATTGATTAAAGCGGCGTGCAAGCAGGAGGGCATCACTCTCTTGACTGCCGACCGCGAGGTAAATCCTCTTCCTCACGACCGTATTGCGGAGGATCTGTACCACCGGTCATCGGCGGGCGTCTACGCCTCACAGGCAGAGGGCACCCCCAACCCACTACTGGAGACAATGGCTTGCGGGCGACCGGTAGCCATCACTCCGGTGGGCCTTGCTCCCAAGTTAATAAGGGATGGAGAGAACGGCGTCTTTATCAACGACCGTTCTGTGGACGGCGTAGTCGATGCGTTACGCCGACTTGGTTCAATGGATCGCGAAATGGCAGGCCGCGCAGCCCGCCAAGCAGTGGAATCCTTCGACTGGAAACATAAATTAGAGAATTGGAGAGAGGTGCTCCACCTCGCCAAACAGAAAAATTGAGCAGGAGACATTTGCATGTGTGGTATCGTAGGCATTTACGGCGTTGGTGGATTAGAACCAATGCTCAGGGCGATTCAGCACCGTGGACCCGACGAGGAAGGACGCATCTACGACCGCAATAACACCCTTCAACTGGGTGTACAGCGGCTGAGCATCATCGACCTCACGACGGGTAGCCAGCCCATCAAGAACGAGGACGGTCGGCTTGAGATCATCTACAACGGCGAGGTATTCAACTACCTGGAGCTACGCCAGGAGTTGAAGCGCTACGGCCACCACTTTCGCACTCAGACGGACACCGAGGTCGTCCTTCATGCCTACGAGCATTGGGGGCTCGACTGTTTCTCCCACTTCATCGGGCAGTGGGCGCTGTGCATCTCGGACGGCCAGAAATTACTGATCTGCCGCGACCGGATGGGCGAGAAGCCTCTCTACTACGCGAAGGGCGACGGCTGGTTCGCCTTCGCCAGTGAGATCAAGGCACTCCACCCACGCTTCACCGGCGGCCCCCGCATCCCCGAGGAGTTCTGGGTATTCGAGGCTGCTCCGGAGGGCAAAACGCTCTTTGAGAACATCCGCGAACTGCCGCCCGCTTGTTACCTCATCTACGACTGTGAGACCGGCGACCTCCAAGTCAAAAACTACTGGACCATCCAAGCCGACGAGTACGATAACCGGTCAGAGGATGAGTTGGCTGAGGAATTGCGGGCGCTCATCGAGGACGCCGTACGGCTGCGACTGCGCTCCGACGTGCCTTGGGGCGTCGCACTCTCGGGCGGCGTTGACTCTGCCGCCATCGCGTGCATCGCCAGGCCGGACGTGGTTTTCTCAGTGCGCTTTCCCCTCGGCGACAAATATGATGAGTTCTCCTACGCTGAAGCTATCGCCAAAGACTTGGGCGCGGAGCATCACGTTCTAACCTTCGGACCGGAGATGATGCGGAAGAACCTGGGGAACGTCGTCGGATCACTCGATCAGCCGGTCGCTACGGCGTCTCCCATCGCCGATTTTGTACTCGCTCACGCCGCCAGCCAACGAGTTAAGGTCCTGCTGGGCGGTCAAGGTTCAGACGAATGCTTTGGTGGTTACACGCGGTACCTGGTCATGCAAGCCGAACTAGCCCTCAAAGCACAACCCGAGCTAAGCAACTACCACAGCATGATGCGTTATTTCTGGGGACAGGAACTCTTCGGGCCGCACCACGAACGCTATTTCAAGCTGATCCGGCGCGACTACCGCCCGGCGTTTGACCGCTACGCCGAACGGGTGAAACCGTACTTCAACCGCTGTCTCGATCCAATCTCGGGGATGGGGCTTACCGACATCCATTTAACGCTGCCGCCACTTATTACGATGAACGACCGCTCATCGGCTGCCTATGGCATCGAAAACCGCAGCCCGTTCCTCGATCACCGACTCGTGGAATTCGCCTTTCGATTGCGCCCTGAAATGAAGATCAGAGGGTACACCACTAAGTACCTGCTCCGCAAAGCGCTGCGTGGGATCGTTCCGGACGCGGTACTCGACCGAAAAGATAAAAAGGGACTCGTGGTACCATTTGTTCCGTGGCTCGTCGGCAACGACGCTCCATTGGCCTCCTGGCGCGACGAGCTGTTGCTGAGCCTGGCCGGACGGTCATTGTCGGCATCACCTGTGCTGACAACGGGTGGGCGCGGCGAGTTCGACCGTCGCACCTACATCGCCATGACGTTGGAATTGTGGTTCCGTCGCTTTTATCCTAATTATAGGAGACTATAGATAAGATGAGTTTTATTGGCATAAAAGCAACCGACATCGAAAGAGAAGCTTTCATTAAGGAGCTTTGGAAGGAAGGTCGTATCGAGGTTGTGGCCATATCGGCTGAAGCGGCAGCTGGTGTTCCCGAAAGGATTCAGAAAAAACTTAAAGATCAAGGCGTTCTTTGCGTCTATCCAAACGACAATGGCCTCGATTGCTCTAATATCTGGAAGGCCGCAAGACACATTCGCAACGGGTATGCCTTTCCGACCAGCCAAGTGAACGAGTACATGGGCAACCTCTATCAACAGCTGGCGTTCTTAACTCGGATAGGCTCATCGCTCATCCATAATTTGAAAATTATCAATATATATGTCAACAGTTATCATACAAAGATGAACGCCAAACCATCAACCGTTTTCGAAGCTGGCTTCGGAGTCGATCACCTGGGACAGATGCTCTACTGTTGGATGCACGATATTCGTTATAGCGGCGCGACCATCGATACGGGGCCGATATTATCTCAAGAGGCGTTGGAAAAGTGTCTTCGCTCCCTGTCGTTTACGCCCGACCTGATGACAGGCATGGTGGAATATGAGACCTCGTTGGCTAAATCGAAAAATCCCGATCAACACGATCTTGTTTTTTCTCATGTCGTACTCGAACACGTGAAGGACCCGCGCGGCTTCCTATTAAAGGCGTACGAGCTTACCGCTCCCAACGGGTACTTTATCTCGGGTATCGACTTATCTGGTCACTCCTATGGGAATACGCCGTGGGATTTTATGACGCTAAGCGACGACGAGTTCAAGAAGAAATGTACCGACCTGACAAACCGCTGGAAGTGCGACGAGTGGAAGGACGCTATGGAGGCTGTTGGGTTCTCGGTAGAGTGCCGCGTTTTTTCTAGGATGGACGTTCCCGCCAGTGTCAAAGCGATGTATCCTAACAAAGATATTACGCCCGGATACGTTCAGTTCTATTGCCATAAGGTGTCGAAATGAGAAGAAACAAAGTAGGCATTGTTGGATCGGTATATTGTGGTTCCACGGTTCTTTCTTGCGTGCTCGGCGCACACTCCAAGATAACAAACGTTGGAGAGATAAAAGAACTCTCCCCGAAGGACGGCGACTACGGAAGGCCCAGGTGCACACCGTGTCGATCTTTCAAAAAGCCGTGTCCGCTATGGGATCAACCTTGGGCAGACGATCTTCGAGTAGGTCCAAGGATTGCCGACGAAATATTGGATCACCTTGAAACACCAGCGTTAGTCGATAGCTCAAAGGGCTGGTGGTGGTTCAACCAATTTCTTAACGAAACTGATTCTTGGGTGTTTGTTTATCTGTATAAAAGCATCGAAGAATTCGTCGCCAGCCTTAAAATGCGTGGTGGTTCTCGGTATCGAAACTTAGAAATCACCGCTAAAATATGGGTTAGGTCTAACAAAAACTGTCTAACGTTCATTAAGAACGCTCACAAACAAAGCTCTTTCGTTTATACCTTATCATATAAAGACATGATGACAAACATGAAATTATCGCTGAAAATCATACTCGATGCTATGGATCTAAGCTTTGAGGAGCAGATGCTGAGGTTCTGGGAGGTAGAGCAGCACTTCATGTCTGGTAATACCTTTGTTGCTTCTAACTTTCCGAAGTTAGAGTGGGCAGTAAATCACGATGAAGAATTCAACGTCGCAAGGTATAAAGAGAGGCGTCAGACCTTATTCTACGACGACAAATGGAAAAAAGTCTTAACGGCAGACGAGATCAAAAGAGCCAACGCCTGCACCGGAGTCAAGCAAGTTCAAGAAGAAATAAAGGAGCTTTTAGCATGATCCGAGTTTTATGCGTAGGGATGAATCAGCGATGGTATCGTCGTGCCACCGACATCG
>Ga0307928_10002978_pt1 | contig 12935 bp, 13 predicted proteins | sample AceLakmetagen232_FD_201815 | JGI IMG/M metagenome (GOLD analysis project Ga0307928, IMG submission 201815) | Saline water microbial communities from Ace Lake, Antarctica - #232 | ecosystem: Environmental > Aquatic > Non-marine Saline and Alkaline > Saline | place: Antarctica: Ace Lake... | reverse complement strand
ACTTTTATAGGAGGTTCAAAATATGATAGATCTAAAAGGATGTTATATTTATTGTCCGGCTTGCGGGAAATATACAGAACTAAAAACTGACGACATTGAACCACTTGACTTAATGTGCGGCAAATGTGACCTAGTAATCGCCAGTATAAAGGAGAAAAAACAACCATGATAAGTCAAAATCCAAGTAAAGTTTTAGCTTTATATGATGAAGACTTTTCAAATATAATTACCGGACTAATTGAGCGCGCTGAAAAAAAGATATACATAACTACTTACAAATTAGAGCCGCGGAAAGGCCCAAAGGCTCAACGCATAAATTCACTGATCAGTGGAATTTTTAAAGCTGTTTCCCGGGGAGTTGATATTAAAATCATGTTGAACTTCTACGAAAACCACAAAGCTACATCAAATATAAATTGGTATGCGGCAAGATTATTTCAAAGAAACGGAATTATAGTTAAGTATCAAAATTCAGGGCGAACACTACATCAAAAATTGATTTTAATTGATGATGTGTATATCGCTGCAGGAAGTCACAATTTATCAGTTCAAAGCCTTGCTCAAAACATAGAATTGAGTTTTTTAATTGAGGATGATACAATATATCAAAAGTGTGAGACAAAATTCCTCACTTTATGGGAAAGCGCAAAAGACTTTCCATGGAGCAAATAAATGGCATCAAAATTTAGGGCTAATATCTGCTACAAAGGAATCCCTTTGGGAATACAGGTGCGCCGGCAAATTAACAAAGAATTTACATATCAATTTAGTGGTGGGAAACAAGTCAAATACCCTTATTTTGTGCCAACAAATCCACAGACAGAGGCTCAACAAGCATGGCGTGAAAAATTCACAACCGGAATAGAGGCGGCGAAATTATTATCCCCGGACGAAAAAGAAGTGTATAAAAAAACAGCGTACAGGAAGAAAGGTCAAACTTGGCACTCTGTTTTTATGTCGGAATATATGTGGGCGCAAAGCCACCACTAAAGAGTAATTATGGCAAAAGTAATTGGACCATGTTTATCAATAGAGGCGCGAAATCAGCTTGGGCGAAGCATGATATTTAGCACGCGAAAGGGTGCAAACATAGTCCGCGCTTTCAATGTACCTAAAAAAGTAAAGACACACGCACAAGAGTTGCAACGCGCAAGATATAAAAACTATCGCGAAGAATGGCGGTATATGACAACAGCAAGAAAAACTATCTTTAATGCAAGAGCAATAGAACAAAACAGGATATCAGGGTATCATCAATTTTTGCATGAAAACCTTGATATAAGCAGAAAAGGTCAATTATATCTCGACTTAAGTTGTCAAGCATTGTGGCATTTAAACGAAGAAAGCGCCGATGTTGCTTATGACGGGACAAGGAATCACTATGATTGCTCAATTAGTAATGTAATAAGAACGCCAGGGAAATTTGCCGGCGCACTAAAATTTGACGGTATAAGTGGAGATGTGACGGTGGCAAGTGAAATCAACACGCCATCTTGGACTGTCAATATGTGGTTAAAATCTACAGGACCAAGTGGTATAGATTTCCAAAATCATTTTCTTCATGTCCGAGGAATAGACGCTAGTTATTATCGGTTCTATGTGCGCGGAGATCAGAATAAAATAGCGCTTCGGTGGAAAAGGGCAGACGGAAGATACACAACTTATTATCCAGCCTCAAATTTCCCTTTAAATGAATGGGTATTTTTAAGTATTACTTATGACAACCTAACAACAACCCTCAAAGGATATGTTAACGGATTACTAAATACTACAATAAAAATAGTTACAGGGATGTGGAGTAATTTCGGCGGAGAGATATATATCGGACGCAACAAGCTTGTAGCAGACCAAAGATTCAATGGCGTAATTGATGAAGTCGCTATTTATAACTGCGCAAAAACGCCGGAAGAAATAAAATCAAGCTATGATTTAGCTTAAGCATAATAAAAATTAGTTGCAATCCAGCATAGATTGAGATCCTTTTAGATCTAAAAAAAGAATTATGGTAAAAGTTATTGATCAAGACATACCGGCTTGGTTTTATAGGGAATATCAACGCTCCCTGGGCTTTGCACATGAAAGCAAAACAGGAAGTGGAATATTCTCTGTGAGAAAACGACCGCCTTATAAACTGCCACACATGAGAACAAACTCCGGCAATTCTCCAAGCGGCGCACAATTAAAGGTTCGCGAGGCATTTAAAAAATGCGTTGATTGTTTTAATAATAGCCCACGCAAAGGCGGAGCAATCCCGCCCGAAATCGGGTATCGCTCCAAAGAATGGTGGTATCATGAAAGCAACTCCGAAACATGGCCCGATTATGTAGGGAAAGAAAAACAAAAATGGAATCCGGAAGAAGAAGACGCGCAACAGTGGAAAAAGAGCGACGGGAATTATGAGCCAAGCAATTGGTTTTTACAAACTGATGAACCTGATTTTATAACTTTTTATGATGAGATGAAAAGTAAATACGGCTTTCCATGGAGCCCAACAAATAATCCCGACCAGATATGTATAAAGATGAATAAAATCGTTATCAATGAAATTGAATACAATTTAGATCAAGACACGACAATAACATGGACACCGGGCGAAACCGCGAAAGCTAGGAAAGGAGTTTGCGACGATCAATCAGTTCTGCATTATGCTTTAACATATAAGGCATTGACTGATTTAGGTTGGAGCGCAGAACAGATTAACGAGCGGCTTGCTATGATACCGAACTGGTGCGGCGGCGGCGGACACGTTTTCAACTGGTGGAAACAAAACAACGGCGCGACAAAGATTGTTGAGAATACTTTAGATCCAAATCAAGCGCCTGATGTTGTGGGCGACTTATGGTATTGGGGACATTGGAAATCAAAACACTTAATCCAACGAGTAAACAAAGACGGAGCTTATAATCCACGCATAATCGGTAACGGAGTTATATATCCATTATGGTATTATAATTTATTTATACACCGTTCATGGCAAACCTTTTTTGACGGCGGAGTGCCGGAATGGTGCTATGATTCATCGCTGAATATACCATACGACCTCAAAGAATTGGCATGGGTAAATGGCGGAACCTCTGTTGCGAGTAATAGAGTAAGAGGTTTAATTTATGCGAGCAAAGGCACCAAACAAATTTACAGAAGTTTTTTTAGATTAGATATAACCTCTTTATGGGATGAGGAATTAGCGTTCTTTAGAATTAAATATACACCAGGGGGGACAAATGCAGTCATGCAAAAATGGCTACATTCAAGTAGTTATTCAAATGAGATATTTAATGGTTTAGATGTAAAAACTTGTGATATTTACGATCCAAATACAATTACATGGGATAATCAACCTACGCAATTGGAACTTATAAAAAAAATTGAATATTTGGAATCAGCGCCAACATATAGATATTATACTGAATACATGAACCTAACCAATGAGCTTCTACAACAGGCAGTTAATAAAAAAGATACATATTTTTATATCTCCATTACTTATAGAGACGACTGGGCACAAATAAACGACTTAAATTTTTATAACCAATCTGCTATTAGGTCACATGGTTTTTGGGCTAATAAATTTTCATATTTTACAGTAACCGCACAAGCAGGAATAAAATAATAAAAACACAACATCTTGTGTTTTTATAATTTGACAACACAATAAAACAGTGATAAATTATAAATGACTTCTTATATCCGGTTATGCTGGATATAAAATCCAAGTCAAAAGGGGGTGCAATAGAAAAATGGCAAAAGTAACAGGTCCTTTAATGTCTCTTGAGGCAAGAGGCAAAATCGGCAACGCACTCGTGGCCTTTGTTTGGAAAGGCAGAAATGTTATGCGCGCTTGGACTATCCCTTCAAATCCACAAGCAGAGGGACAGAAACTTATCAGGCAGAAACTCGCAAGCATGGGGAAAAATGTTGTTAAGATCAAGCAGATACAATCCGGTTTAGCAAGCGGTTCTTCAATGTATCAATACATCAAAGCAGTTACCCCCTCAACGCAAATCTGGAACGCTCATTTCGTCAAGAATGGACTTGATGATCTAAAGACAGACGCAAACTTTAACACATTATCAACAGCGATAATGGCTTCTGAGTTTGTTTCGGATAACTTTGCAGCAAATGCGGCGGCTCTAGGCATGGCGGCCCTAACCGGCTCAGCTTATGCAACGGAGATATCTCCGGCTATTCAATTAGCAATGGGAGCATACGCGGCCTACAAGTTAGCTTTGACCGGAACTACATCAGTATATAATACTGCTCCGGAAACTTGGACGACTGCGCAAATATCCGATTTCGCAACGGATTACTTCACAGCAACCTAGATAAAACTTTGTTGTTGTGTTGTTAGGGAGAGAGCGGAAAGGCCGCCGCTTAATCCTGAAAGTCCACCCACCAAAACAAAACTACAATCAGGCCTATAAAAAAGGAAATCAAAATGGAAGATTTTACACTCGGCGACCTTGTTATATTAGAGCTGGCAGTTGCAGAATTTGCAGGAAAGTTTGACATATCATTATTCGCAAGTCTCCAAATGCAGGATATCGCGAGCAAAATTGAAATGAAGATAAAAAGACTGGCAACCGCAACCGAACCCATGCGAGTTGTCCCAATTACAGACGAGGATAACCCAACCCCAAAAGCATGATGTGTACGGGATTGTAAAAAAGAAAGGTTAAGCAAAATGAAAACGGCAATAATAATCCCATGCAAAGACGGCTTGCAATATACGAAAAGATGTTTACGGAGCATTGTTAATAATACAAAAGCACCCCACGAAATTATAATTGTTGATGACGGATCAACACAAAAAACAAAAGATTATCTAAAACAAATCAAGGGAATAACTTTGATATTAAACAACAAAAATCTCGGCTTTCCCCGCTCCTGCAATCTTGGCATAAGAGCGGTTAAATCCGAGTTTTTTGTTATAATGAACAATGACATTGAGGTAACGCAAAACTGGCTAACGCTATTATTGGAGAATATGGAAAAGCACCAAAACTTGGGGATAGTTGGACCAAAAACAAACTATGTTTCCGGGCCGCAACATGATCCCAATGCGCACTATAATTGCGAACGAGAACTGGCGCAATACGCATATACAATTAGAAATCGCAAACCGCCGCGCTTAGAATTTTTTCCGCGAATAGTTTTTTTCTGTGTTCTTATCCGCGCCGCACTTTATAATAAAATAGGCGGGCTTGATGAAAACTTTGGACTGGGGAATTTTGAGGACGACGATTATTGCCTGCGAGCAAAATTGACCCATTGGCAAACCGCGATTGATCACAATGTTTTTGTTCATCACTATGGATCAAAAACCTTTGGCAAATTGGGGAAAGGTTTTGCGAAACTACTTGAAAAAAACAAAGTTTATTTTAAACAGAAATGGACTGCGGAGAAACTTTAAAAAGAAAATCCAACATGAAAAGAATATTGAAATATCCTAAAGCGTTACAAAATCAATCAGACACAATCTCACTTTGTATGATTATGAAGAATGAAGAAAAGAGATTGAGACGTTGTCTTGATTCTGTCCTGGGCTTAGTTCATGAAATTATTATTGTTGACACAGGATCAACCGACAAATCAAAAGCAATCGCGGAAAGTTACGGCGCGAAAGTGATTGATTCTGTCTGGTGCGACGACTTCGCTTTTAGCCGAAATGTTGGATTGAAAGCGGCGACTAAAAATTGGATACTAATTCTTGATCCGGACGAGCTTATTTCAAAAGCTGATCTGGATAATATCCGAGAACATACGCTACATTGGGATATAATCGCTTTTCAAATGGCAACAAGAAACTACGGAAACAATCAAATGCAAATTAACGCGCGAAAAAATCCCATGGACACAAAAGAGGCAAAAGATTATAAATCTTTTGTTCCAAGCACTAAAACAAGACTGTTTCAAAACCACAAAGGATTATTCTTTGAGGGGTGCTGGCATGAGTTGATTGATTATAGCCTGCAAAGAAAAAAATTAAAATGGAGTAGATCTCCAGTTCAAATTCATCACTACCCGGAGGAAATACAACAAGAGAGCCACAAGAAGAAAGCATATTTTTATTTGCGAATCGCTGAAAAAAAAGTCCGACAGAATCCGCAAGATCTGCAAGCATGGTGGGAGCTTGCAGTTGCCGAAAACATCTGCGGATATAAAGAAAGAGCATTGAGGTCCGCAAACAAAACACTTGATAATAAAATCCAATCTGCCGACAGACTATTTTTTATATCTTCTCTAAATGGATCATGCGGAAGAAATAAGCAAAGAGACTATCTTTTTGAAAAAGCAATTTGTCTGCTCTATCCGAACCTGACACATTTTAATTTGATAAAAAAACTGGCAGCAAGTCAAAGTATATAAAATCTGGAGGGGGGTTCCAGTCCCAATAGTACCCCATATTTAAGGATTATTTTATGGTATTTTTGCCATTTTTTTAATAATTTTCAACTATTTGGACTCAAAAAATCAATAAATAATGCCCGAAATGTAAAAGTCTTGTCTTAAATAATTGAATAACTGCCTTTCAAACGTATCAGCGTAAGTCAACAACAGGAACATTGCAAATTTAGGGGTATATCGTAGCATTTTTTTAATTGATGAGATTTTTTTGGCTGTAATGCGAACGGCTAATGCGAATAACAGGCTCGCCCGAATGGGCTCGGGGACGTGTGCGCCTGTGCATAGAACAGCAATAGCAAGCGCAAATGCGGACGGCTAACGCGAAGAACAGGCTCGCCCGAATGGGCTCGGGGACGTGTGTGCCTGTGCATAGAACAGCAATAGCAAGCGCAAATGCGGACGGCTAACGCGAAGAACAGGCTCGCCCGAATGGGCTCGGGGACGTGTGTGCCTGTGCATAGAACCGCAACAGGCACACCGCGTGAAATGCGATAACCCGAGAATTGCCTCTGCTCAACTGGCACTTCGTCCCAGTTAAGCAGGAGAAGTAAGACAATGTAATGCAAGCACCGTCTCGTGTCTATAACAATAAGATTTATACATAAGGATTTTTATACAACCCCATACAGATTTGGTAGAGAACAAGAACGTTCTTCCTGTGTTCGCATAAAAAGCCTTATGTAAACAAGCGAAATAAGATATAAATAAAACGACATTTATATCCGCTTGACATCTTATTGTTATATTGCTCAGGTTTGATTTGCTTGCGAGATTGACCTTTATTCCCGACCACGAACACCCCACCCAGAAGAATTTACAGAGAGGAGTTTCGACCACCCCTCCGGAGAAGTAGTAGATTGAAAGAAAGAAAAGCGAGGCAGTCTTTAGAAACGCTTGAGTTGATAGTTGTTTTTATTAAGTAGAGATACGGCACTGTTCGAGTCTGTTTAGGCTCTTTATTATTCTGGCAAAAACTTGTTTATTTGGGGTTCGCCTTACCCCGAAACCTTTTGATTGCTCCCGATAGGTTCTTGCTCTTGCCTCACAGTCCCGACGTCCGACGCGCCTTTGGGGAGGAGCTTCTGACGGAGCGAGGCAGTTACTTGCGGGCTATTGTTATTGATGTTTATTTAGACGGCGACCTTATGACGCCCGCTTCGGACAATAAAAAGAGGCGCGACCTTTATTGATGTTGCGCTAAGACTGCTCTATGGAAAAAGGAGCAGTCTCATCGCTACAAAACCACGAACCAAAAACAAACCTACCTCAAACCTACCGCAAAAAATAATCTCCGGTAAAACTAATTTTTGGCGCGAACGATAACTTCAAAATGGCTTTTGATTCCCGCGACCGTTTTGAAAACTTGTTCTTGCCCGCACGTTTTCGTATAGAGAGCAGGATTTTTTTTGGATTGTCCCTGGGATCAGATTTTTTTAGATCTATTTTTTTGCGAGATACTTGTCAAATTTATGGATTAAGGTTCTCACTTCGTTAGTGAGTAAAGAAATTGAATCCGTAAACTTACTAATTGCGGGGATTCCTTTTATCATTAAAAATACAATGATAAATCCAGGGAGGCCGACGCTACTGACTAACTTTGTTATTTGATCGATATTCATAAAAAAATAATATCACAGATCCGCCGCGACTGTCAAATTCTATATCTTTTTTAAGAAGATCAAAAAACCGCCGAACCATACCACCGCACAAGTAAAATCTTTATGATATATAGCAACCGCCGCGGCCGCCAACCATAACAATAAGAGCGCCCAAAATGTAATTTTCATTGTACCCTTTTTTTTTAATTTATAGAGTAACACACCCGGTCAGAACTGCGGCGGCAAACCAATACACGCCACGCCTCGGATCTTTATGGCAAAAATATACAAGCGCTGCAGCTAAGTCCAAAACTATAAGCACATAAGGGAATATTTTTGTGATCACAATCAACTTTTTCCTTTTTTTCTCCGCTTTTCTGGTTTAAAATCACACGTTCTTAAGTAGGATAAAATTGTTGTATGATGTCTATCTCCGAGCGCAGTTCCAATTTCTGTATAACTTGCGCCACATTCATGGTAAGCCCGAACCGCAAAAACTTTCCGGGCCCGAACTAGCATTTCAGTCCGCGCTTTACCTTGGATGTTCTCAATAGATATGCCATATCCGCGGCAGATATCCATTAGTAATTCAGCCATGTTTTTGACTGGTACGCCGCCGGTCGTCATTTTTATTTCCGATTTCATAACTCCCCCTTTTGTTTTATTAGTGAATACATTGAACGTCTAAAGAACTCTCTTTGAGATATCTTCTGGTAGAACACTTTTGGCTTTAACTGCCCGAACCCAAATTTCCAACCTTGAAAATCTATAATTTTAATGCCGATTATCTTTTCCCACTCCGCAGACGTCCGCTTTTCAAGCATTTTTCTTCTCCTTTTTATCTTGTGTACAAACTGGGGATAACTTTGGGACAACTGTGTATAACTTTGGACTTATCCACAGGCAAACAGTAAATCTTCAAAGTTGTTAACATTTCATCCACAGCATTGAACAGTTTAATCCCAAGTTATCAACAAGTATTTTGAAAATCAAAACACTAAAAACCCCGACGTTTGAGTTATACAACATTTCCCCATATCTTGTCAATAGCTTTTCCACACAAGGTTATCCACAGGTTATAACGTCCGATAAACATTGTTATGTAAACTAGTGGATGAGGTTATCCACAAAAAGAGGCGCTGTTATTACTACTGTTATTATCTTTTAAATAGAATATAATATTAAGCAATGTTAATAACTTTTATAGGAGGTTCAAAATATGATAGATCTAAAAGGATGTTATATTTATTGTCCGGCTTGCGGGAAATATACAGAACTAAAAACTGACGACATTGAGCCACTTGACTTAATGTGCGGCAAATGCGACCTTGTAATCGCCAGCATAAAGGAGAAAAAACAACCATGATAAGTCAAAATCCAAGTAAAGTTTTAGCTTTATACGATGAGGACTTTTCAAATATAATTACCGGACTAATTGAGCGCGCTGAAAAAAAGATATATATTACTACTTACAAATTAGAGCCGCGGAAAGGCCCAAAGGCTCAACGCATAAATTCACTGATCAGTGAGATTTTTAAAGCTACGTCCCGCGGAATTGATATTAAAATTATGTTGAACTTTTACGAGAACCATAAAGCTACATCAAATATAAATTGGTATGCGGCAAGATTATTTCAAAGAAACGGAATTATAATTAAGTATCAAAATTCAGGGCGAACACTACATCAAAAATTGATCTTGATTGATAATGTATATATTATTGCCGGGAGCCATAATTTAAGTGTGCAGAGCCTTGCTCAAAACATAGAATTGAGTTTTTTAATTGAGGATGATACAATATATCAAAAGTGCGAGACAAAATTTCTAACCTTATGGGAAAGCGCAAAAGACTTTCCATGGTGCAAATAAATGGCATCAAAATTCAGGGCTAATATCTGCTACAAAGGAATCCCTTTAGGAATACAGGTGCGCCGGCAAATTAACAAAGAATTTACATATCAATTTAGTGGTGGAAAACAAGTCAAATACCCTTATTTTGTACCGGCAAATCCACAAACGCCAGGTCAACAGTTATGGCGAACTACTTTTACATCCGGCGTTGCCGCCGCTCTTGCCTTAACAGAGGGGGAAAAAGAAGTTTATCGAAAAGACGCATACAGAAAGCCGGGTCAAACATGGTTCACTCGTTTTATGGCCCAGTATCTATGGAGAGAAAGTCACTAAAAAAAAGGAGATATGGCAAAAGTAATTGGACCATGTTTATCAATAGAGGCGCGAAATCAGCTTGGTAAAAGTATGATTTATAGTGTGAGAAACGGCAAAAATATTGTTCGCGCTTTCAATGTACCTAAAAAAGTAAAAACACACGCACAGGAGTTACAACGCGCAAGATATAAAAACTATCGCGAAGAATGGCGGTATATGGAAACGGCGCGAAAAACTATATTTAACACAAGAGCAATAGAACAAAACAGGATATCAGGGTATCATCAATTTTTGCATGAAAACCTTGATATAAGCAGAAAAGGTCAATTATATCTCGACTTAAGTTGTCAGGCATTATGGCATTTAAACGAAGAAAGCGGCGATGTTGCTTATGACGGGACAAGGAATCACTATGATTGCACAATTTATGGCGCAACAAAAACGATCGGCAAATTTAACGGCGCACTAAAATTTGACGGAATTAATGATTACGCGTATACGGTAATGCCAACCAGCGTTGTCCCAAAATCATTTTCTATGGAAATATGGATTAAGTCAACCGGAAAGTTTGATGCGGATAGATATTTCTTTGAAGCAAAGGGAACTGGTGCGTTTTATAGGTTTGGAGTATCAAATACCAATAAAACATTTATAAGATGGAGAAAAGCAGATGGAGGCTACACGAGTTATTTACTTACAAACCCAATTCCTAGGAATGAGTGGGTATTTATTAGTGCTGTTTATGATAGTTCTACAGGCAAACTTAAAGGTTATAAAAATGGAGTATTAGGCTATACCACTACTCCTGCCGGGACATATAGTAATTTTGGTGGGAGATTATACATAGGACAAAATAATACTAATAGATATTATTTCGAGGGTGCAATAGACGAGGTTGCAATATATAACCGCACAAAAACAGCGGAAGAAATAAAAGCAAGTTATGATTTAGCATAGCTTGAGATCCTTTTAGATCTAAAAAAAGAATTATGGTAAAAGTTATTGATCAAGACATACCGGCTTGGTTTTATAGGGAATATCAACGCTCCCTGGGCTTTGCACATGAAAGCAAAACAGGAAGCGGAGTATTCTCTGTGAGAAAGCGACCGCCTTATAAACTGCCGCACATGAGAACAAACTCCGGCAATTCTCCGAGCGGCGCACAGCTAAAGGTTCGCGAGGCATTTAAAAAATGCGTTGATTGTTTTAATAATAGTCCACGAAAAGGCGGAGCAATCCCGCCCGAATTGGGATATCGCTCAAAAGAATGGTGGTATTACGAAAGCAACTCCGAAACATGGCCCGATTATGTAGGGAAAGAAAAACAAAAATGGAATCCGGAAGAAGAAGAGGCGCAACAGTGGAAAAAGAGCGACGGCGGTTACGAGCCTAGCAATTGGTTTTTACAAACTGATGAACCTGATTTTATAACTTTTTATGATGAGATGAAAAACAAATATGGCTTTCCATGGAGCGCAATAAATGATCCAGACCAGATATGCATAAAGATGAATAAAATCGTTATCAATGAAATTGAATACAATTTAGATCAAGACACCTCTATTACATGGACACCGGGCGAAACCGCGAAAGCTAGAAAAGGAGTTTGCGACGATCAATCAGTTCTGCATTATGCTTTAACATATAAGGCATTGACTGATATTGGTTGGAGCGCCGAACAAATTAACGAGCGGCTTGCTATGATACCAAACTGGTGCGGCGGCGGCGGACACGTTTTCAACTGGTGGAAACAGAACAACGGCGCGACAAAAATTGTTGAAAATACTTTGGATCCAAATCAAGCGCCTAATGTTGTAGGCGACTTATGGTATTGGGGACATTGGAAATCAAAATCCTTAATCCAACGAGTAAACAAAGACGGCGCTTATAATCCACGAATAATCGGAAACGGAGTTATATATCCATTATGGTATTATAATTTATTTATACACCGTTCATGGCAAATCTTTTTTGACGGTGGAGTACCAGAATGGTGCATGAACCCAATCTCTGGTTCACTAATTGAGGAAAAATGGAAAGCTATCACTTGGGACAGTTCCCAAAGTTGCGCCGCTATCTGGGCGACTGGCTTATCATTTTGGGCTGGCGCTACTCCCTCAATAGTTACACCGCCAATAGGCAGGGCCGAATTTGTATCAACAATAAAAAGGACTGATGAAGAACCGCCTTTCCGCGAGGTTTTCATTGATATGCGACGGCAAAAATGGCAGTTTGATTTAACTGATGATAATATATTTGACAAAACCGGCTTACATATTGCTGATATTACTTCTGCAAAATTTTTAATTGCAGTTACGGTTCAAGATCAACCCGGAAACACTATCAGGGAATTTGTAACAAATGACAGTATATTATGCCCTACTGAATCAGGCAATCTTACTTTTGGAAATGTTATTTCCTACCTTGGAGAAGAAGAAGTAATTTTTGAAATTGGCGGCGACGAATGGGACACAGTACCAGATCAACCAACCTGCCCGGAAATAGACGAATCAAAATCAAAAGGGTATTATGTAACATCCCTTAAATTAGTTGTTGGTTAAAAATAAATACCATATATAGTGTTTGACAAAATTTAAAATACAATATAATCTATAAATGACTTAAGATGTCCGAAAAAAGCGGACACCTAATCTAAGTCAAAAGGGGGTGCAATAGAAAAATGGCAAAAGTAACAGGTCCTTTAATGTCTCTTGAGGCAAGAGGCAAAATCGGCAACGCACTCGTGGCCTTTGTTTGGAAAGGCAG
>Ga0307928_10002977_pt1 | contig 12938 bp, 15 predicted proteins | sample AceLakmetagen232_FD_201815 | JGI IMG/M metagenome (GOLD analysis project Ga0307928, IMG submission 201815) | Saline water microbial communities from Ace Lake, Antarctica - #232 | ecosystem: Environmental > Aquatic > Non-marine Saline and Alkaline > Saline | place: Antarctica: Ace Lake... | reverse complement strand
GATTCCAGATATTGGCAGCAACATTAGTGTCGCAAAGAAAGCCAGCAGGAAAGATAATGGTTTTAGAAAGATCAACCGCGTCAATGGCTGTGGTCCCTGCCGTATCACCGGAAGCAATGGCAATACTTTTATACTGATAAGACACAATGAAATCAGTCTCAAACTCGATAATCATGGTAGAAACTATAAGGTTGCCCCCTTTAACCAGAGGGGACCGGACTAAACGAAGGTGTGTTGAATCCAAGAAAGTATTATAACAACGGAAATTGCGAGGATCGTCATTTGCGGCACCGATCCCAAGGATATAGGTACCGCTTTTAGTCATGTTAACTTCATTAATCAAAACATCAATAACACTCTCACCATTGAGAATGGTTCCAATTGCTGTTTGGATGGATTTTATAAAGGTCGTAGCCACAGAAGGAACCTCGTAATAATCTTTGATATACTGTCCGATGAAATTATTCCACCAAGGGCAAAAAGCAGAATTAGGAGCAAGAGCAGCGTAAGAGTCTTTCTGACCTTGAGTAAGGCTGTGAGCCGAAACAGCAGCCGAGGCAAAACAATCTCTAAGTAAGCCTTGAGCGACAGATAAACTGATGGGGTCCTGCGGTTTCGATCTGACATAACTTGTACCCCCCCGGGTAAAATAAACGAGCACGTCGCCGAGGGCCCCATGAGCTTCAAAAGATAAAAGTGGTGATTTGAGTTTTGCCATAATCCCTGACTTATTCTTACAGGTTTTAGCGTTTAAGTAAATAGAAAAGACAACACCACAAAAGAAAGAGATAGGCACAAAAGACGACGAAATTATAAGGGTAGAGCAAAGTCTTTAAAAAAAAATTAAATAAACAAGTGCAAAAAAAAACAGTAAAATTAGGAAGAGGAAAACGGGGTGCATTATCTATGTCCAGGGTTTGACAGCGAGCTTAAGATACTGCGAAATGAAATTATTAAACCAGGTATAGTGACGGTCAACGTCACGCCACTTGATCCGTCCCTCCGGAGAAAGAAGCATAGCCTCAGCCATGGCAGCCGCAAACATCTGACGCCAGGGTTGCTGTCTCGCGGGATCCCTGGGATTGGTGGAGACAGAGTAGGCGTATTTTTCTTGCTTGCGGTTGCGTCGCCTGAAAATAACGGTCTTGCCGAGCTGCTTCCGGATCTCAACCCCAACCGGGATCCCTGCGTAAAATCTTTTATCATGCCACTTGTCATGAGGAAAAACTCTAATAAGGCCTGTCTCAGCGCGCCAGCCTCGCCGGTCGTAACAGATGATCTTACAGGTGCCTGGCTGGTTGGGCCGGAAGAGAGCGGTCTTAGGAGAAAACTTGCCGTCGTACCGGAAATGAGTTTTTACATATCCGCAACGGTTTGAGACTGACCACCTGAAGGGCGGCTTCCCACTACAAAGGAAAATACGGGTCTCGGCCATGTGGCCGGTCCAGACTTTGGGCCAAATGTAAATCATGAGCTCGGGATCCGGAGAAGAGTTTTTTTAGTGGGGGGGCGGCGCCTGGCCTCTTCCGGAAAAGAGCTTTTTTAGTGGGGCGGAGGCGCCTAGCCTCCGAGTGATTATTCAATTGAGATTTAAACAGATTTTCTTGAGAATTTCAAGGAATTTTCAGGGGAGGGGGTTGGGGATAAAACGAAAAAATAAAAACAAAACAAAGCGGCCGTTACAAAAGAAAACAAAACACGTGAAAAGGCGGAGGCCTGAAATGAAACTCCGAAAGGTAAGCTACTGCGAAGGGCGACAGGGGGGGTCTGCGAAGCAGAGGGGGGGAAGGAGTAGCAGAATAGCGCTACTGGTGGGAGGAGCGAGGAACGAGCGACGAGTGGCGAGCCGCAGCAAGATACAGAAGGGAAGTAACGCCGGACAAAGGCTCGGGCAGGGTAGCGCAGGCGGCACAGCCGCCCCATTTTCCCCCCCTTTAAAATAATAGTTAAAAAGTGTTTGGGTCATGACGCTGAGGGAACAACTCAGCGCCTGGAGCAGTCAGAAAAGGGAAATGAAAAATTTCTCTTTGACGCCTGCGGCACTTCCGGGCGCACAGAAAAAGCGGAGAGGAAAAAGGCACGACAAAAAAAGCCGGCGTGAAAAGCGGAGCGCCTCAAACACCACGTAAATAATTGCATCAGGCAGGCGCATAAAAAAGAAAAGGGAGGCAGCCAGAAAAAGAGTAAGTGAAAAGAAATTCAGGGACGGAGGGCGGGGACGTAAGGGAATGAAGCGCAGCGAAATGGTACTTAGCGAACGGAGTGAAGAAGGGGGGCAAGCGAAAGAGGGGACAGGGGTGAATTGAGCGTAGAAGGTTGTCTTGCTCTCCCCCCCCCGAGTAAAATTATCCCCCTTTAAGTGTAGTCCGTCATCTAGTGGGATGAAGGAGCGAAGCGGGTGAGAACCACGAAAGGGGCGGACAGTAGGGAAAAGAAGAGAGAGGGGGGGTTTGGGGGGGAGAGAGTAGGAAAACCGTTACCCCCGTACGTAACGAAGTGAGCGAATCAAATGTGTGGGCAGGTGGGTGGGATAAGTCGCAGCAAGCACTTGACTTGGCTTGGTCCTGGGGACTCCGGATCCTGGCCAGTAGAAATTTACATTTGCCCGACCAGGAGGGCAGTCGAAAATGTGTTGAGAAAAAAGGGTATACATAACACCCTCAAGGGGGTTGAGATCTTAAAGCCCGGGGAAACCTGACTGGCCAGGGATGGCCACCAGGGGGAAAGTCGAGCTTTACTCACAGATAATTTACCAACATGGTAGAAAACAAACAGAAAAGAGCAGAAAGGACGTGTTGCATTTGGTCGGGGGTTGGGACTTCAGGTCCCGGGGGATCCTGAAGGGCCCGTGAGGGCCCCGTGTGGAAACAACCGGTTGTGTTTCGTGGTTTTTGCTCCGCAGAGCAAAACAAAGCCTCCGCAGAGGCGAAAAAAACGTGAGGAAACAGGTAATTAGGTTAGAAGGAAGAGGCGAGAGAGAAGGGGCGGGGCGGGCACAGACGGCGGAGTCCTCAAGCGCAGGGTGGAGCTTGCGACACCGCGCGGAAGTGGGGGGGGGACGGCGCGGCGCAGCCGCAACGCAACGGTGCAAGGCTACTGCCAGAAAAAAAACTCAAGGCGTGGCGTGGCGCTAGGCTCAAACTGCGGTAGCGGCCATCTTGGCGTGGCGTTCTCCACTTCGCGCGGCGTGAATCTTTCTTGGTAAGGAATAATGTGGCGAAACTCCCAACTTTATTAATAACTTCTGGTGTGGGGGGGGTTAGCGCGTCATGGTGTGGCTTGGTGGTTGGGGGTTTAGCGCATCTTCCTGATATGTACCTTTACTCTCTATTCTTTATGTGTCTTCTTATACATCACCCTTACGATCGCCTCTTTCTATGGTTTTTTCTGTCGTTCGGGGTTCTTTAAAAACTCGTTGATCAGTGGGATCCAGAAAACCGGTTCTAGCTGGCCAAGTAGAAACATATATATAACATAATAGGAAATCTGAAAAAAAATGAAAAAAGTTACACCACAACCCATTGTGGTGATGTCAAAATTTTGACGGTGATTTTTTGTTGATCAGTGGAATTCCATAAATCATTGATAAAACGTGCGGTTTTGGCACATCTAACAAAACCGCATATAAGAGAAAATAGAGGTTTACATAATGAATATTATCAGACGTAGAATTTAAGAAAAAATCATCTTGGCCTACCACTCCCTGTTGTGGTGGGGTCAAAATTTTGACGGTGCGACAAAAAGATAACATCTTGACAGACCTCCAGAAAGGGGTTCACATGATAGGTTTAAAACTTAAATCTATCCGGGAGGCAAGAAAGATGAGATACTCACTGGCAATGCAGTCAACCATAAATGTGATCGGGTACTTAAGCAAAGCGTCCGGTAAAAATTATTGCTTTCCGTCGCAAGAAAAAATTCTCAAGCTGCTCGAGAGGTTTTACAACGTGGTAATAAAAAGGCGTCAGCTAAATTATATCTTGGCGTACCTTGAAAAAGAAGAGTTCATTCAAAGACAGCGGAGATTAAAAAAAGGTAAAGACGGTAAGATCATCTTCAACACGACCTTGTACTGGCTAAAACAAAAAGCCTGGGTGCAGCTTGCAAAAGTCTTCAACGTGATAAAGAGAACAGGCTTAAAAATAAAGTCGCTCTATGATCGACAAAAAGAAAAGGAAAAGGAGTCCATGTCAGATGAACTCCTTTCATTAACCGATGAAGATAGGAGAAAGAACATCGAGCGGCTAAAGGGTCTTATGACGAATCTTTGACCAGGCTTTTTTAAGGCCATTAGCTTCTCTATATTCCTTCATGCACTTCTTACAGTACCCATGACTAACAACCCCGGGGTCCTTCTCAACCTTTTTTAAAATCTTATGGCATACACAACAAATCACTATCAATGAAATCACCCCCTTTTAAGTTTACCTGTTTTTATTCTTGATCTGTTGGCCGCTTGACAATCAGCACGCTTAAAATTTCACCCCAGTAATGTTCACTAAACGTAAGAGTCGACTGTTCATCATGCGGCCTGAAAACGGTGACATCACAACTTAACTGGCTTAACCAGATGTGATAAGTATCACCAGGCAGTGGAAACACCATAACCGTATCATCAACTTTCGTGATCGGGTATTCACCGATTGCTGTATCCTCGCACGCCATGACACAGGCCAGGCATAACAAGATCCCTACTATTAAAAATGTTTTCATATCCTCACCCCCTTTCATTAATTATTCACTCGTTACTGAAAATTCAACAAAATCTTTTTCAAACACAAAACGATACCATTCCATCTTCCCCAATATATCAACCAGTACACGCACCCTATCGGGGCCTTCAAACACAACACGGTCAACATTTCTTATAACATTTTTTTTGCGGTCGCCCATCCAATATCTAAACATCATAGCTTGCACCCCCTTTCTGGTTAAAATCTTAACCTTATAAAGCCTTCTTATTAATAATAATCGTGTCCCACTCCTCCGGAGCAAAGCACTTACTGAAAGGCTTCGTCTCAAAATTAAGATAAGTAATCACAACATTTTTCCACTTGCTGACGTGCAACTCCTCAACCTGCTTTAATTCAATTACTGCCTTCTTATCCCTGCTTATAAAAACCTTCATGTTCAATCACCTCCTCTTTAATAATCTTATCGGCATAATGAAGAAAAACTTTAGCTCTTTTTTAAAAAAACTTAAAAAAAACTTCTGACTATTTCTGAAAAACACAAGCTGCTCAACCCCTTTAAAAATGACACCTTCCAAAAATCCCCACCCTATGGTAAAACAAAATCGCCTGACTATTTCTTCAACCGCTGTTAAAAATTAAAGCACACACCATGCCAACAGCCCTGACTATTTCTCAAAACTTCTTATTACCTCCATAATTATTTTTATTCTACAAACGAACCCCTTCCCTTCAAAAAACCTTGAGGGAGGGGTTCGTGGTTGGTGCGTGTCGGGCTAAAATAATCGCCGCAGGCTAAACTTGGTTCTCAAAAGGTGTGACAGACAAGCCAAAGGCTGGCTGGCGGAACTTTTGTAAACATATAACCTTAAACATAACAGATAGTGTGCAATCGACTGCACACGGAGAAGGCCGAAATGAGCCCAACCCGGGAGGATCCGGAGAAAAAGGAGGTCGGGAAAATGATCAGAATATTAATTGACGAAGAATACAGGAAAATGCTTCCTCAGGCAATAGCGGGAGCGAAGAGAGAGATCAGGATCATGCAGTACAGAATACAAAGAAAGCTCGGCAGGGGCCAGACCGAAGACAATTTATTTCTTGATGCGATAAAAGACAAGGTTAAAAGAGGGGTTAAGGTGTGGCTTATTATCGACTATTATCCCAGGACTGGCATGGCGTACAAGGAAAATCTCTATACCGCTTTAATCCTCATGGACCACGGCGTTTATGCAAGATATCTAAAAAATTCCCGGGTGTGCCACGCAAAATGCGTTGTGATTGATAATGAAATAGCGTTGGCAGGCTCCCACAACTGGACAACAAACAGCTTGAGGCGGAACCTCGAAATTTCGATCATGATAAAAGATAAAGAAGAAGTCAGTCGCCTGGTTGAGGAGTTTGACAAACTGTATAAAGAGGGGGTGAATTTCTAAAATGGGAAGAGCCTTATTGATCAGAAAATGGAAAGCTAAAAAAAGAAGTATCCGGGGAACGGTAGCCGCAAACATCATCACCAAAAATGAGGAAAAAACAATCGTCAGGTGCATACGGTCGGTGCAGGATGTGGTTGATGAAATAATAGTGGTGGACACAGGATCCACAGATGACACCATGATCAAAGCAGTAAACGCAGGTGCAAAGATAAGCCAGCTAAAGTGGAACGATGATTTTAGTGAGCCAAGAAACAAAGCGATCGAGCTCTCAGGAGCGGACTGGATTTTGAGCATCGATGCTGATGAGGTGTTACCGGAAAGAGGAAAGGAAGAGATAAGAGAAATGGCGTCAATGCCGCAGGTCGCAGGCTGGCATATCGACACGATGACTTATATTAAATCGTCAATGCAGCTCAACGTTCAGGTGAACAACAAAAAATATAAAGAGGGAAGCGAATTTCCTTATTTTGTAATCTCAACAAAAACGAGAATGTTCCAGAAACGAAGGGGGATAAAATGGCGTTTTCCGGTACACGAATTAATCGATACCAGCATAATCGAAGCCGGCGGGAAGTTCAGAAAGGCAGAAATAAAAGTCCAGCATTTACACAAAGAGGGAAAGAAAGAAGACTTAAAGAAAAAGGGAGAATTTTATTTAAGGTTATGCGAGAAAAAAGTAAGAGCGAACCCGGATATGGGCCACGCCTGGGGAGAGCTGGCCGTGTGCGAGCTACAGAGCGGCTTATTTATACGAGCAGCCAGAAGCTACTGGCAAGCGATTACGAAAGGGGAGAACAATTCACGAAATCGTTATGGTTATGCGGGTGTCTTGCGACTATTAGGAGAAATAGAAAAAAGTGATTTAGAAGTTGAGCGGGCAATCTGTATGGATTTTCCAAAATTAACACATATCGCCACAGGGGGAAAACAATGATACCAAAAATATTAAACATCGGAAGCGGAAAAGACTTCCGGAACGAGTGTATAAACTTAGACAACAACATTCAATGGCGGCCGGATATAGTAATTGATATCGGCAGATCGTTAAAAGAAGAAGCATTCAAAATTTATTCAACCCGGAGGTTTGGTGAGATAAAACTTGAAAGGGGAACGTTTGAAAAAATAATAGCGCACGAAGTGCTTGAACACGTAATAGATTTAAAAACCTGCATGACAAACTGTCTTGATTTATTGAAAGTAGGCGGGGTGATGGATATAATAGTTCCTTATGACCTGTCCCTGGGGGCGTGGCAGGATCCTACTCATGTAAGAGCTTTCAATCAAAACAGTTGGTTATATTTTACTGTGTGGGGTTGGTATCTGGGATGGGAAAAGGAAAGGTTTTCTGGTGTAACACTCGAGTTTGGCGTGAGTGAATCAGGAAGAAAATTGACTGAACAGGGAATGAAAATAGAAGAGTTAATAAATATGCCAAGGGGGGTTGACGCAATGAGAGTTGAGCTCAAGAAAATTATAGCACATAACCAGACAAAAGGGGGTCAAAATGGCTGAAGAACTTTTTAAAAAACTCGACATAGTAGTAGTCAGTTATAACACACCGATCGAATTCATAATGTGTTTAAGTAGCGTACTTCTATTTACAAAGAACTGCAAAGTAATAGTGATCGATAATGGCGACGAAGAAATGCCACTAGAAGAATCACTAAAAAAGGGAGTAATAAAAAAGATAATAAGAGAAGGAAATTTAGGATTTTGCAAAGGAGTGAACAGGGGAGTTGAAGAAGTAGACACGGAGTGGTTTTGTATCTTACCGGCAGACTGTATGCTAACCCACGGATGGGAAAACAGAATGATGTATCAGGTACCGACTTTAAAAAATCCCGGGATAGTAGCAACGATGTGTACACAAACGTCGGGAACCCAGGGAATAGAGCATCGGGGGCTTTTAGCAGTAACGCAAGTCGTTGAGAGGGTAATACTAAACGGGGCGGTGATGAGGAAGGAAGATTTTCTTTTAGTTGGGGGAATGGACGAAGGCTTCCCGAACCTTGGAGGAAATTTTTCTGATGATGACCTGGCTAAAAGATTCGTAAAGAAGGGGTTTCATAACTACATATTAAACCACGTGATACATCATAACCAGGGCAGAAGTTACGGCGGCGTGAACGAAAAATTTATACAAGACATGAAAGCGGGGGGGGAGTATTACAAGCGGAAGTGGAAAGAAGCACCGGGTTCCTGATGTGAAAAACCTAAGGGCCGGTCGGCACTTGCGAAAGAGAAACAGACTTTGCAATAATATATTCGAGCTTGTTGATAATCTGTGCGATTCGCTGGCCCGAGTACATGCTCAGGTCGAGATTTGCCATGAACTGCGCAAGTGCAATCTCGCAGATCAAGCACTCTTCCGGTGATAATTGAACTTCAAAAGTAACTTTGTCGCCGTTGGCCATAATAAAAGGGGGAGGCGGCATAGAGTATTAGATATGCCGCCCTCCGGTTTAATCCCCACCGGGAGCTTTGGTTATTTCAGGTTAAGCAGCTTCGATGTATGAAGTAGCAAACTGCTCGATGTTAGCAGTAACCCAGGTGTCCGGGGATCCCGCAGGTAGTCCAGCCATGTCTAAATATTTGGCGCCTTTCGCAATTTGGAAAAGTTGCTGCCCGGGTGTTATGGTTGCGATTGCAGCATAAGTCAACCACTGATCAACCATATCAAGACCGGTGGCGCAACACTCCCAGTCGTCGACTTGGGCGTGGTTGGTAAACGCCGATAGCAGCGCCGTGTAAGAAGTAAGACCCTTAAGGTACTGGTCCATCACCACTTTGATAATATATGCGTTCCAGATCTGGCCGGAAGGCGTAAAATCTTTCAAAGCAGTTACTAAATTAGCGGTTAAGAGGGCAGGTTTAATTGCCTTGGCAAGACTCAGGAGCTTACACCTGATGTCGCCCTGATCATTTGTCATGGGGTTAGTAGGGATCGTCCACTTCCGGACAACATTCCTACCTTTCCACGTGAAGAAAACCATCGCGTCGGCTATTTTGCCGGACGCCTCAAAAGAGAATAAAGGACTGATAACTTTTGCCATTTTATTTACCTCCTTTCTTTAGAATTTCAGGCGGTATGTCAAGGGTGGCCACAGCACAAATAAGATTGACGATAAAATCGTCGAAAGGGTTGGCGCTTGCTTTCGCCATCTTCTGAAGATGTGGGCAAGCGATTTTAAGGAGCTGTAAAATTAGTTGGACATGTGCTGGATCCATAAACCACCAGGTGTAAAAGTAGTAAACACAAGAGTATGTAAAGCAAAAGAATTTGTCAAGAGTAAAATTAATCTTTAGAAAAGTAGGGGCGAAGTTCTATGTTGTCGCAAAGTGGGCCGTCAAAAATACATCCAGAATCTTCCCCCCAGGGGTAGAAATGAAAGTCCTTATGATAAACCATTAAAGCAATTAAGTTGTAGTCAGCAATCCAAAAACGACTCCAACCCTCACCCATAATTAATTGACGCGACAGGTGAACAAAAAAGAATGGCCAGGGACCTTGATCAAGGTCATTCCATGTAAGTTCACAAGGTTCAAAATGAAACCAATGAGGTGCACAAGCATCAATAAAGGAGTGGTGATCGGGATAATACCAGCCATCAGAGGCGTGAAGATATAAAAACTCCTTGCCAATGTCTAAAGGATTTCTTTTTATGAAAACAAATTGCCACTGATTCCACCAGAACACAGAACACAACAGGGACTTCTCTTCACAATAATTAGTGTCCGGGAAACGGTAATCAACGTAAGTGGCTTCGTGGGGGATTTCCTCACACCAATCAGGATCCCCGACACGAAACTTTTGAAGCAGGGTGTCGCTCATGAACTTTCTATAACCAAAGGTGCGGTCTTTTTGGGCTTCTGTATCCCACCATTCTTTAGGCCTGGGGCCATAAGCAGGCTTTATGGCGCCGCCCACGTCCGGTTGTAAATGCCAACATATAGTAGCTGATTTAAAAATGGCTCTTACATATAGCTGCCCGGGGCTGGGAAAATGAGGGTGGTAAGGATAGCCGGGGAAATCCCAGTTAGACTTTTTTACGGTTTTCCCGTAAGGCTGGTGGCTTTGATCGTAACTTTGATTAAAGAAATTGTGATAGGTGTCATAATACTTGGATGGGATGTCTTGACCATAAACTTTAGCCATGGTGGAAAACAAAGAGTGATCATGATAATTAGACTAGTTAAATAAATTCAACAACTCTGACAATAGCGTTAACGCCAGCACCGGAAGTAACACGACGCGCTCTTAGGGTCGTGTTGTTTTCAAAGTCAACGTAAAGATTCCAGATATTGGCAGCAACATTAGTGTCGCAAAGAAAGCCAGCAGGAAAGATAATGGTTTTAGAAAGATCAACCGCGTCAATGGCTGTGGTCCCTGCCGTATCACCGGAAGCAATGGCAATACTTTTATACTGATAAGACACAATGAAATCAGTCTCAAACTCGATAATCATGGTAGAAACTATAAGGTTGCCCCCTTTAACCAGAGGGGACCGGACTAAACGAAGGTGTGTTGAATCCAAGAAAGTATTATAACAACGGAAATTGCGAGGATCGTCATTTGCGGCACCGATCCCAAGGATATAGGTACCGCTTTTAGTCATGTTAACTTCATTAATCAAAACATCAATAACACTCTCACCATTGAGAATGGTTCCAATTGCTGTTTGGATGGATTTTATAAAGGTCGTAGCCACAGAAGGAACCTCGTAATAATCTTTGATATACTGTCCGATGAAATTATTCCACCAAGGGCAAAAAGCAGAATTAGGAGCAAGAGCAGCGTAAGAGTCTTTCTGACCTTGAGTAAGGCTGTGAGCCGAAACAGCAGCCGAGGCAAAACAATCTCTAAGTAAGCCTTGAGCGACAGATAAACTGATGGGGTCCTGCGGTTTCGATCTGACATAACTTGTACCCCCCCGGGTAAAATAAACGAGCACGTCGCCGAGGGCCCCATGAGCTTCAAAAGATAAAAGTGGTGATTTGAGTTTTGCCATAATCCCTGACTTATTCTTACAGGTTTTAGCGTTTAAGTAAATAGAAAAGACAACACCACAAAAGAAAGAGATAGGCACAAAAGACGACGAAATTATAAGGGTAGAGCAAAGTCTTTAAAAAAAAATTAAATAAACAAGTGCAAAAAAAAACAGTAAAATTAGGAAGAGGAAAACGGGGTGCATTATCTATGTCCAGGGTTTGACAGCGAGCTTAAGATACTGCGAAATGAAATTATTAAACCAGGTATAGTGACGGTCAACGTCACGCCACTTGATCCGTCCCTCCGGAGAAAGAAGCATAGCCTCAGCCATGGCAGCCGCAAACATCTGACGCCAGGGTTGCTGTCTCGCGGGATCCCTGGGATTGGTGGAGACAGAGTAGGCGTATTTTTCTTGCTTGCGGTTGCGTCGCCTGAAAATAACGGTCTTGCCGAGCTGCTTCCGGATCTCAACCCCAACCGGGATCCCTGCGTAAAATCTTTTATCATGCCACTTGTCATGAGGAAAAACTCTAATAAGGCCTGTCTCAGCGCGCCAGCCTCGCCGGTCGTAACAGATGATCTTACAGGTGCCTGGCTGGTTGGGCCGGAAGAGAGCGGTCTTAGGAGAAAACTTGCCGTCGTACCGGAAATGAGTTTTTACATATCCGCAACGGTTTGAGACTGACCACCTGAAGGGCGGCTTCCCACTACAAAGGAAAATACGGGTCTCGGCCATGTGGCCGGTCCAGACTTTGGGCCAAATGTAAATCATGAGCTCGGGATCCGGAGAAGAGTTTTTTTAGTGGGGGGGCGGCGCCTGGCCTCTTCCGGAAAAGAGCTTTTTTAGTGGGGCGGAGGCGCCTAGCCTCCGAGTGATTATTCAATTGAGATTTAAACAGATTTTCTTGAGAATTTCAAGGAATTTTCAGGGGAGGGGGTTGGGGATAAAACGAAAAAATAAAAACAAAACAAAGCGGCCGTTACAAAAGAAAACAAAACACGTGAAAAGGCGGAGGCCTGAAATGAAACTCCGAAAGGTAAGCTACTGCGAAGGGCGACAGGGGGGGTCTGCGAAGCAGAGGGGGGGAAGGAGTAGCAGAATAGCGCTACTGGTGGGAGGAGCGAGGAACGAGCGACGAGTGGCGAGCCGCAGCAAGATACAGAAGGGAAGTAACGCCGGACAAAGGCTCGGGCAGGGTAGCGCAGGCGGCACAGCCGCCCCATTTTCCCCCCCTTTAAAATAATAGTTAAAAAGTGTTTGGGTCATGACGCTGAGGGAACAACTCAGCGCCTGGAGCAGTCAGAAAAGGGAAATGAAAAATTTCTCTTTGACGCCTGCGGCACTTCCGGGCGCACAGAAAAAGCGGAGAGGAAAAAGGCACGACAAAAAAAGCCGGCGTGAAAAGCGGAGCGCCTCAAACACCACGTAAATAATTGCATCAGGCAGGCGCATAAAAAAGAAAAGGGAGGCAGCCAGAAAAAGAGTAAGTGAAAAGAAATTCAGGGACGGAGGGCGGGGACGTAAGGGAATGAAGCGCAGCGAAATGGTACTTAGCGAACGGAGTGAAGAAGGGGGGCAAGCGAAAGAGGGGACAGGGGTGAATTGAGCGTAGAAGGTTGTCTTGCTCTCCCCCCCCCGAGTAAAATTATCCCCCTTTAAGTGTAGTCCGTCATCTAGTGGGATGAAGGAGCGAAGCGGGTGAGAACCACGAAAGGGGCGGACAGTAGGGAAAAGAAGAGAGAGGGGGGGTTTGGGGGGGAGAGAGTAGGAAAACCGTTACCCCCGTACGTAACGAAGTGAGCGAATCAGAAGTGAGGGTA
>Ga0307928_10002976_pt1 | contig 12940 bp, 14 predicted proteins | sample AceLakmetagen232_FD_201815 | JGI IMG/M metagenome (GOLD analysis project Ga0307928, IMG submission 201815) | Saline water microbial communities from Ace Lake, Antarctica - #232 | ecosystem: Environmental > Aquatic > Non-marine Saline and Alkaline > Saline | place: Antarctica: Ace Lake... | reverse complement strand
TAAATCAAGATCATTCTAAAGAAACGTTAACTAGATGTAAAAAAGCAATGAGATGGTTAAAAGAGAATTGTCCTGTTCCTATATATAATTGTAGCGAAAATGATCTTTGGTCTAAAAAAACATTACCAGAAATTCTTATGGAATTAAAACCGCAAGCATTAGGTAGAAAATATTTTATTAATCTTTTTTTAAAAAAAGAAAAAAGAAAATGAAAACTATAAAATCAGATTTAAATATAGGGAAATATTTATTAGATGAAAAACGCGAAATTCCTAAATCTCACTTATATAATATTTGTTGTTTTAAACAAGGTAAGAAAACTTGTCGTTATATTTTTTTAAGTCGAAAAGGTTATGTATGTATTAAAAAAACTTCAATAAAAAAAATGATAGATAAAAAAGTTAAAGAAAATAAAATGAGAGCACAAGGAAATAATTGTGAAGGATTGGGAAGTTTTGATTAATAAGTAAAATAATATTAAGGAAATAAAAACGTCTAAGAAAATTATTATAAAAAAAAATGAAAGAGGAACTATAAAATTTTTAAATGCAAATAAACTTTGTGGCAAAAGAGCAAAAACTTTATTTTCAAAAGAACCTCACACGATAAAATGGATTGACGGATTTGATAATAATACAAGTTTTTGGGATATTGGCGCTAACATAGCACAATATTCTCTTTATGCAGCCCTAAATAAATCTATTAAGGTTTTAGCTTTTGAACCAGCTTTCTCTAATTTTTATGTTCTAAATCAAAATATCAAAATAAACAAAAGTGAAAAAAGAATATTTGCTTATTGTATGGCATTTAGTGATATAATCTCTTTAGACATTCTTTATATGAGTAATATCGGGATGGGAATGGCCTCTCATAATTTTGGAGAATCTGTTAATTGTTTGGAACGATCTTTTAAACCCGTTTTTAGGCAAGCGACTGTAAGTTTTTCTATAGATGATTTTATTGAACAATTTAATCCTCCATTCCCAAATTATATAAAAATAGATGTTGATGGTATCGAAGATAAAATAATAGATGGAGCAAAAAAAACATTGGCAGATAAAAGATTTAAATCTTTACTTTTTGAATTTAATAGTAAAAACAAAAAGAAAGAAAAAGTTTTTGAAATTTTAAAAAACGCAGGTTTAATTTTTTATTCAGCCAAAACTCTTGTTCACTCTAAAACATCAAAATATAGGTTTCTTAAAAACTATATTTTTCAAAAATAATTATAATAAATAAATAAATAAATAAATAAATAAATATTTTTATGAATATCTATATTCCAGCCATATATCACAAAATTAACAGAGGAGGTAAAGAATTTTTTTGCAAACGTTTAGCAAAGGCATTTCAGAAATTAAATATTAATATTATAAAAAATTGGAGAGAAGAACATGATCTTTCTTTACATGTCACAAAAATAGAGAAAGATAAAAAAGAAGTTAAGAAAATTTTAAGGTTAAATGGAGTTTATCATAATTTATCTCAAGATTATAAAAAACTTAATATAAATTTAAAAAAAAATATGCACAAACCTGATGCTATCGTTTATCAAAGTCTTTTTTCTAAAAAAATTTGTGATAAATATATAGGAAAATTTCAGAAACCAATAACTATTATTTCTAATGGTTTTGATTCTAGTATTTTTGATGATATTAAACCTACAATCCGGAAATATAAATATAATTTTTTATCTTTCTCGAGATGGAGACCTCACAAAAGACTTATCGACATAATAAAATGTTTTAAACTTGCTGCTATCACTGATTCTTGTTTATATATAGCAGGAGATATTTCAGTTTTAAATTTGACCAAAAAGGATAAAAAAAAATATTTAGAAAAAATAAAAAATATTATTTATCTTGGTAAGATTAAAGAAAAAGAAATATATCGTTATTTGAAAATATGTGATGCTTTTATTCATTTATGTTGGATAGATAATTGTCCTAATGCTGTTATAGAAGCAATTGCGGCGGGGAGAACAGTAATTACCAATAATGTTGGAGGAACAAAAGAAATTGTGGAACCAAGCGGAGGAATAGTTTGTAAAATAGATAAACCATACAATCTTGAACCTTGTAGATTATATGAACCTCCTAAATTTGATTATAATATAGTTATAAATGCCATGAAACAAGTAATAAAAGAAAAAAGAAAAATATATAAAAAACACATTGAAATGGAAGATATAGCAAGACAATATAAGAAATTTTTTGAATATGTTTTAGGTAAAAAATAAAAAAATTTGATAAATAATAGAATATCATGAAAAAATCTGTTAGAAAATCTATTGGAATTATCGGAATGGGATTTGTTGGAAAAGCAGTAGCAAAGGGTTTTATGTTGTTTGCAGTAATAAGAACTTATGATATTATACCAGAATTGTCATCACATAGTTTTAAAGAAGTTATTAATTCTGATATAGTTTTTATCTGTTTGCCAACTCCTATAAATAAATCCGAGAAAGGAAAATGTGATCTTTCTATTATATATGGATTTTTTGATAAATTATCCGGCATTGAGAATAGAAATAAAAAAACTATTTTTGTTATTAAATCTACAGTCCCAATCGGAACAACCAAAAAATTATCTAAAAAATATAATATAAATAATTTACTTCATTGTCCTGAATTTCTAACTGCCAGGGCAGCATTAATAGATTTTATTTGTCCTGCTCGAAATATTATTGGAGGAAAGAATCAGAAAGCAATTAAAATTTTAAAACAATTATTAGAAGAAAGATTTCCAGGAACGTCTTGCCATATAATGACTTCTGATGAATCTGAATTTATAAAATATGCAGCTAATTGTTTTTTTGCGGTAAAAGTAAGTTATTTCAATGAAATTAAATTACTAACAGAAAAACTTAATTTAGATTGGGATAAAATATTAAAAGGCATTCTTACCGATGGTAGAATCGGACAATCTCATTATGAAGTTCCTGGATATGATGGGAAGAGAGGATATGGAGGATCATGTTTTCCTAAAGATATAAATGCTTTTATTCATACAATGAAAGATAATAAAGTTGATCCTATTTTATTAAAAGCTTCTTGGAAACAAAATATGAAAATTAGAGAAAAGTAATGCAAGACTTATTACGAATAGTTTTAATAGGTTCTGTTGATACTGGTAAAAGTACTTTTCTCGGCAGATTGCTTTATGAAACCAATTCTGTTTATTTAGATCAATATGAAGCAGTAAAAAAAACATCTGAAAGAAAAGGTTTACAAAATGTTGACTTATCTTTGATAACAGATGGATTAAAAGCAGAAAGAGAACAATCTATAACGATTGATGTTGCTTATAGATATTTTTCCACTTCAAAAAGAAAATTTATTATTGCTGATTGTCCTGGACATATTCAATATACAAAAAATATGGTAGTAGGAGCTTCAAATTCTGAAATTTCCCTGATTTTAATAGACGCAAAAGAAGGGATAACAGAACAATCGAAAAGACATGCCTTTATTTCTTCTTTAATGCAACTTAGTCATACTCTTGTGCTTGTGAACAAACTTGATTTAGTAAATTATTCTCAAAAAGTTTTTAATGAAATAATAGAAAATTATAAATTTTTTCTGGAAAAATTAGACATTAAAGATATATTTTTTCTACCAATTTCTGCACTATGCGGAGACAATATAGTTAAAAAAAGTAAAGATATAAATTGGTATAGTGGTCCAACTGTTTTAGAATATCTTGAAAATACATATGTAAAACAAAATCATAATACTATTGATTTTCGTTTTCCTATTCAATCTGTTCTACGTTTAGAGAATAATTCTAGAGGATATACAGGAAAGATTCTTTCTGGTAATATTAAAAAAAATGAAGAGATAATTGTTTTGCCATCTATGAGAAAAAATAGAGTAAAGAAAATTGTAAAAGATAAAAATGAATTTGATTATATAGATGTAAGATTGGTTACTGTAATTTTAGAAGATGAGTTGGACATAAGCAGAGGAAATATGATTGTTAAAATGAATAATATTCCTTTTGTTGATAATTCGTTTGAAGCAACTATTTGTTGGCTCGATAAAGAACCTATTGACCTTAATAAAAAATACTTTTTAAGACACACAACTAATATAACTAAAGCTGTGATTTCTGAATTACGTTATGTTATTGATGTTAATACCCTCCATCGAATAGATACAGAAACTATAAAAGAAAATGAAATTGGAAGAGTTAAAATAGAGACAACAGATAAATTGTTTTTTGATTATTATAAAATAAACAACAAAACAGGAAGTTTTATTTTAATAGATCCAGATACTTATCAAACTTCTGCTGCGGGTTTTATAAAATCTGAATCGAAAGAGAAAAATATAATTTGGAAAAAAGATAATATATTAAAAGAAGATAGAGAAAAACATAATGGACATCGAGGGAAGATAATATGGATGACAGGTTTTTCTGGGTCGGGAAAAACAACATTAGGAAGAGAATTAGAAAAAAGATTATTTATTACAAAATATTGTGTTATTTTATTAGATGGAGATATCATAAGAAAAGGATTATGTAATGATCTTAATTTTTCAGAAAAAGATATAAGTGAAAATATCAGGAGAATAGGAGAAATAGCAAAAATCTTAGTTGATAATGGAATGATTGTGATTTGTACTTTTATTTCTCCTCTTAGAAAACAAAGAAATTTTGTGAGAACGTTAGTTGAAAAAGATGAATTTTTGGAGGTTTATGTAAAATGTCCTATTCTTGAATGCGAAAAACGTGATGTGAAGGGTATATACAAGAAATTTCGAAAAGGAGAAATCTTGAACTTATCTGGATTTGATTTTCCTTATGAAAAACCAGTTAATCCAGAAATAATAGTAGATACAAATTTAATGGATATAGATAATTGTGTTAAGAAAATTATAAAAGTTTTATGAAAGATAAATATCTTAAAAAACTTGAGACTGAATCAATTTATATAATAAGAGAAGTTTATTGTTCTTTTAGAAATCCTGTTCTTTTATATTCAGTTGGAAAAGATTCAGGGATAACAGCGAAGTTGGCTATCAAAGCTTTTTATCCTGAACCAGTTCCTTTTCCTCTTATGCATGTAGATACTAGTTACAAATTCCCAGAAATGTATGAGTTCAGAGAAAAATTTTGCAAAGAAAATAATTTAAGATTAATTATTTATAGAAATGAAAAATGGATTGAGAAAAAATGTCATCCCATAAGAGAAGGAACAGATATTTGTTGTTCTCACTTAAAAACAGAGGCATTATTAGATGCATTAAAAAAATATGATTTTGATGCTGCTATTGGAGGAGCAAGGAGAGAAGAAGAAAAATCAAGAGCAAAAGAAAGAATTTTTTCTGTTAGAGATCGATATGGGCAGTGGGAGCCTAAGGCACAGAAACCAGAATTATGGGATCTTTATAATACTTTTTTAAAACCAGATGAATCTATGAGAATATTTCCATTATCTAATTGGACAGAACTAGATATCTGGAGATATATTAAAGAAGAAAATATTCCTGTTGTTCCTTTATATTTTGCAAAAAAAAGAAAAGTAATAAATGAAAATGGCATATTAATACTATCCGAAAGAGGGAAAGAAAAAATGTGTAGGTTTAGGACATTGGGTTGTGCTCCTTGTACTGGAGCTATTGAATCCGAGGCTGATACTGTTGATAAGGTAATAGAAGAAGTGAAAAAGGTTAATAGGTCAGAAAGAGAAAATAGATTGATAGATTTGAATAGTGATTCTGCTATGGAAGATAAAAAGAAAAGGGGTTATTTCTAAGAATTGGGTTACAAAGTGAAAAAAAAGAAAGTAAAATCTGGTAATAAGAAAAAAATTATAAAAAAAACTAAAAAAAGAAAAAATGTTAAAAAGAAAATTACCAGGAAAAAAACAACAAAAACAAAGAAATTTAAAAAGAGTAAAAAAACTAAGAAAAAGAAAAAAATCAAGGAAGTTAGTAAATCTAAGAAAAAGAAAAAAGTAAAAAGAAGAAAAAAGAAAAAAATTGAAATGGAAGATTTTTATCGTTTATTAAATAAAGTGCAAGTAAAAAAGAAAACTGTAGTTTTCGCCGTGGAATTAAGTTTAGCTAGTGTTATAGAAAATATTATAAAAGATGCTGGTCTTAAATATAATAAGAATTTAATGAAAACACAATGTGTTTTTTCAATTTATCCCAATCAGGAAGAAGAAAATTATGAAATATTAGAAGCTGAATGTCTGGATGATGAAATTATAGAAGAAGGACAAATTTTTCCTTAAGATAAGATGAAAGAAGAATTAAAAAAATCAATTCAAAATCCTGACTATCTTTGTCTAGCTGGATCGAGATTATATGGTACTTTTATAGAAACAAGCGATAGGGACTTTCGAGGATTTGTTTTGCCTTCATTTGAGTATCTAATTTCAGTGAAAAAATTTGAATATGCTGATCTTGGAGGAGATCACAAAATATATAGTTTAAGAAGATTTTTAGAATTAATTTTATATAGTGATCCATTGTTAACTGAATGTCTTTTTGCTCCTCAAGATAAAATTGTGAGAATTACTGAAGTTGGGAAAGAAATTTTAAATTTGAGAAGTGATTTAATTAGTAATAGAATATATAATCGTATTTTAGGATATAGTTGTTCGGAATGGCGTAAGGCTATGGGGTTAAAATATATAATTGATAAAAGAACTCGAACTGAGAATGAGACTATAAATGATATAAGAAATATCTTTAAATTAGAAAAAGAAGATATGGATGATGTCTTAGGAATTTTATTAAAAAATAAAGAAAGAAAGTTAATTCTTTCTGTTCCTAGCTTTGGAGCTAAACGTAAAAAAGAATATGACGATTATGGTTTTTGTGTCTCAAGTGCTTCTCATTCTATTAGACTTATCGGAGAATTAGAAGAACTTCTTTTAACTGGGAATATAACTTTTCCGCGTCCTAATGCTGATATACTGAAGAGTATCAGATATGGAAAATATAAAAAAGAAGAAGTGAATAAAATATATGAAGAAACGAGAATAAAAGCAAAAGAAGCAAGAAAAAATTCGGTTCTATCTAGTACACCTAATTTTAAAAAAGTTTGGAGTGTTTATAAAGAAATTGTGAAAAAATTTATTCGGGAGTAAAAGAAAGATGGTAAAAGATGGAAAAACATTAAGTAAATATAAGGATATTATTTCGTCTGTTTGTAAAGTAAAGGATTTTAAATATAATCCAGATGATCCAGAGTCAGATTGTTGTCTCGGAATAGCTATGGTTCTTGCTTTTATGAGAGGAACCGATGCTGAACTAGAAAAATTTTCTAAATATCTAGAATTAGATCTCGAAATTTTAGAAAAACCATTTTCTCGATTAAAAACTAATGGAGTTTTTGGTAATAAATATAATGCTCGTAATAATAGGGTCTTAAAAGGGTTAAGTAAAAGGCCAGTTAGTAAGTCGGTTTCTGCTAAAGATCTTACAAAACTTTCTTGGGCACATGTTGCTGGAATTGCTGGAGGTTTTGTAGGAATAAGAAGCTCTGAAGATATCAAAAAAATCGAGGAAGAATAAAAAAGTAGAAAAGTGAAATAAATAATTGTAGAATGAGGAACATAATAAATATTATTTTTTAAAAGGAGAACTATTATGAAGGTTCAGAAAAGAAAAGTAGATGTTAAAAGACACACAGTAAAATGGAAGGTAGCTGGGAAGTGGATGACAAGAGCACAAGCATATGATCTTGCAAGAAAAGGAAAGTTAGCTGGAGTTTCAGCTCGAGAAAGAGAGGGAGTAAGATTTATTCAAAGCCTTCCTAATTCTCCAAATCTTTATGACTTACCTGTTGACGTAGAAGTCTAAAAAAAGGGGGGAATATTTTGATAAATAGCTATATAGAGTTGTCTCAATATAGCTATTTTTTTTAGTTAAGGAATATATGAATAAAGCAAAAAATAATAAATTTAAAATTATTTTGGGAGATTTACGGCATGAAACCGTAGGCAGACATTCGGTTTTTATGCCGATCGGGATAGGATATATTACTTCATATATTTTATCTAAGTTAAAAAATAGAAATATTGAAATTCATCTATATGATAGACTTGATGAAATAACAAAAGCTATTGAGAAATGGAAACCAAATTTACTTGGTTTATCTAATTACTGTTGGAATTCAGATCTTTCTTCTTTAGTTTTTAAATATGCAAAAAAATTAAATTTTAATATTATTTGTGTTGCTGGCGGTCCTGAATTTCCTAATGTTCAAGAGGAATGCAAAGAATATCTTATAAAAAGAAAAGAAATTGATTTTTATATCTACGGAGAAGGAGAAATTACATTTACAAATCTGGTAAAAAAATTGTTAAAGAAAAATGATTTATTTAAAATTAAAACTGAATCGCAAGACGGTATAATGTCGATTCATCCTGAAAAAAATAATTTAGTTATTGGTAAACCGGCGTCTCGTTTGAAGAATCTAGATGAAATCCCATCTCCTTATTTAACAGGTTTATTTGATTCTTGGTTTAATGGAGTTTATGCTCCTTCTATAGAAACTAATCGAGGTTGTCCTTTCTCTTGTACCTATTGCCACACAGGAGATAAATATTATAATGTGATTAATAATTTTAGTTTAGAAAGAATAAAAAAAGAACTAGAATATATGGCGAAAAAAATGAGTAATTATCCAAATATTTTATTATCAATTTGCGATACTAATTTTGGAATGTATAAAAGAGATGAAAAAATTGCTACATATCTAGGAGAATTACAAAAAAAATATAATTGGCCGAAAGTTTTTGATGCCACTACGGGTAAGGCAAATTATCAAAGAATTTTAAAAATTATAAATTCTCTAGGAAATAAATTAAGATTAGATTGTGCTGTACAATCATTAAATCCAAAGACATTAGAAATTATAAAACGGAAAAATATTCCTATAAATAAATATCGAAAATTACAAAAAGAAATTAAGAAACAAGGATTAATTTCTATAGCTGAGTTTATTATGCCTTTGCCCAAAGAAACAAAAACATCTTTTCTAAAAGGTATAAAAGAAATTATGAATAGCGGAGTAGAATATGTAGTCCCATATACTACGATGCTTTTGAAAGCTACACCTTTGAATTCGAAAAAATATCGAAAAAAATATAATATGCAAACAAAATTTCGAATAATTCCAAAAAGATTTAGTGAATATAAGGGAAAAAAATGTTTTGAAACTGAAGAAATTTGTATTTCTACCGATACGTTTTCTTTTAGTGATTATCTCGATTGTCGTGGGTTTACACTTATATCTTCTTTGTTAGGTTCTAAACAAATTGATTTAATAACTCGTCACTTAAGAGAGTTTAAGATAAGTAATTACGATTATCTTTATAGTCTTTGGAAAATAGCTTTGTCGGAAGGTAATTTTTTAAATAAAATTTATAATGAATATATCGAGGAAACAAAAAAAGAGTTATGGAACAGTAAAGAATCGATTTATGAGTACTTTTCAAAAAGTGAGAATTATGAAAAATTATTGAATGGAGAATTAGGAGATAATCTTCTTCGAAAATATAAAACAAAAATTCTTCTTGAATATTTTGTTCCTATTAGTAAATTATTTTATCTTGCCATACAAACAATTATTGGTAAAAAAATTACAAAAGAAATATCAGAGTCACTTGAAGAGGCGAGACAATGGATGATTGCTATTAGAAATGTGAATTTTTTATTAACTGGTTTTGTTCCGACAGATATTAGTATTTTACGTTTATCTTATGACATAATGGGTTGGTATTTTTTAGATAAAAGTTGTGGTTCTTTGACTTCGTTTAAAAAACTAGTTGAATATAAAATATATTATGATACAAAAAAAATTAAAGAAGTATTAAAACAAAGAGATAAATTATTTGGTCAGAATCGTTTTTATAGTTTCGGAATGTTACTTATAGATGAGAGTATTAAAGAACTTTGGCGTAAATGTGAATTATATAGAGAATAAGGATTTTAATTCTTATGCCTGAAAAAAAATTAATTATAGTAGAATCTCCTGGAAAAATAAAGAAAATTAAATCATTTCTTGATTCATCTTATGAAGTAATTGCAAGTTATGGACACATTATTGATTTACCACCACGAAAATTTAGTGTAAATATCAAAAATGATTTTGAACCGACTTATGCAGTTATAAGTGGGAAAGAAGAAGTTATTAAAAAGATAAAAGAAAAAGCAAAAAAAGCAGATATTGTCTATATTATGACAGATATGGATAGAGAAGGATCGGGGATAGCGAAACATATTGTCGATTTACTCCCTAAAGGGACTATTTACAAAAGAGCAATAACAAATTCAATTACTAAAAATGCCATATTAAGTGCTATAGAAAATGCAGGGGATATAAATACAGATATGGTTAATTCTTATGAATGCAGGCGTATATTAGATAGAATTTGTGGTTATCGAAGTTCGTATCTTATTACTCAAGCCACAGGAGGTAAATCAGCAGGAAGAGTACAAAGTGTAACTTTACGAATTTTAGCAGAAAGAGAAAAAGAAATACAAAATTTTATTCCACAAGAATATTGGGTTATTGATGCATTACTGGAAAAAGAGAATGGAGAGCAGATAAAAGTTTTTCTTAAAAAACCAAATAAGTTAAAAGTAAAATCGAAAAAACAAGCAGATGAAATTTGTGAAATTTTAAAAAAAGAAATTATTAAAGTTTCTAAATATGAAGTAAAAGAAACAGAGACAAAAGCTTATGCTCCTTTTACAACTTCTTCGTTATATCAATCTGGAGCAGCGATATTAGGATGGAGTTCAGAAAAAACTGCTTCTATTGCTCAATTACTGTATCAGACAGGAGAAATAACCTATATCCGGACCGATTCTGTTTTTATAATCCCTGAATTCATACAGGATTTAAGAAGTAGAATTCCTGTAAAATATGGATCTGAATATTTACCTCAAAAACAGAATTATTTTTCTAATAAAAAAATTGCTCAGGAAGCTCATGAAGCTATTAGAGTTACTGATATAAATTATCTGTCAACTTCTAGTGATGAAAAAACAGGATTATACAATATTATATGGAAAAGAACAGTTGCTTCTCAAGTAACTAATATGAGACAGAAGAAAGGAATTGTTGAATTCACTTGTAATAAATATCTTCTTGATGCAAGTGGAAGTAAGATAATCTTTGATGGATGGCGTAAAGTTTGGAATTATGGAACTTTTGCAGATATTGAACTTCCAGAGTTTCAAATTGGGGAGAATATGAAACTTATTAATTTAAAAGCAGAGAAAAAAATTACTCAACCTCCAGCAAGGTATACTGAGAAATCTATTATAAAAACACTTGAAGATAAAGGAATTGGTCGTCCTTCTACTTATGCAGGTATAATTCCTTTATTACTTAAAAGAAAATATATTGAAAAAAAGAAGAAAACAATATGTGTGAAAGAAATAGGAATTAAAGTTTCTGATTTTTTAATAGAAAGTGAATTTTGTTTTGTTAATATAAACTTTACGAAAGAACTAGAAGAGAAACTAGATAGAATTGCTCAATCTGATCTTGATAAGGTTACTGTTTTAAAAGATTTTTGGAAAAGATTGAAACAAGATATAGAGAATGGCAAGAAGAAAAAATATGAAATGAGTAAAACAGGTTATTTTTGTCCTAAATGTGGCGGTGAACTTTTATTAAAGCATAGTTATTTTGGGGATTTTTTTTCATGTGAAAATTATAATAATAAAGAAAATTCTTGCGACTATACAGCAAATATAGATAAGGAAACCGGGAAACCCATAGTAATACAGAAAGAAAAAAAAGAAAAAAAATACTCTAATGAATTTAAATGTAAAAATTGTAATGGATGGTTGGTTATACGAATTAATAAAAAAGGTAATCAATATCTTGGGTGTGAAAATTTCAATAAAGACCCGAAATGTAAAGGTTTTTATGACGCAACAACAGGAGAAAAAATAAAATTTAAAAAGAAAAAAATAGAAAGTAAATTTGATGAATAAGAAATATCGAATTATATTAGCTGATCCTCCCTGGAGATATGGTAACACTAAGAACATCAGAGGATCTTTTTGGGGAATAAATGAAAGGCATTATCCTACAATGAAACTTGCGGATATTAAGAAGTTATCTGTATCTCAAGTTGCAGATAAAAATTGCTATTTGTTTTTGTGGATTACATCTCCCTTTCTAGAAAAGGGATTTGAGGTGATAAAAGCATGGGGATTTAAGTACTGTACCGTAGGTTTTGTGTGGATTAAGATGAAAAATGATATGAGTAAAATAAGGCAAGATGGGCTAGGGAAATATACGATTTCTAATGCTGAATATTGTTTAATAGCAAGGAAAGGTAAATATCATAGAAAGGCAAAAAATGTTCAGCAGATTATACAATTACCAAAAGGTAGACATTCCCAAAAACCAAATGAAGTTAAAAAAAGAATAGTTTGTCTTTTTGGAGACTTGCCCCGTATCGAATTATTTGCCAGAGAAAAAACTGAAGGATGGCATGTATGGGGAAATGAAATAGAGAGTGATATTGAGTTAACAGAAACGAGAGAACAAGAAAAAAAATGAGTTATCAAAGATTTAAAAAGAAAAAGAAAGAAGAAAGAAAAATAGAAAGTTTTGAAGAGATAATCTCTATATTAAGAGAAACATATAAAGAAGATTTAAACGAATTGGATGTATTCTTTTGTTATAAAATTAATCCTAATAATCAGCTTATATTCCAACATATCAACTACCCACACCCCTAAAGGAATGGGCTTGAACAGTGATATTCAACGTAAGAGTTGATTAGGGAATTCTTAATATTATGTTAAGAACAAAATCGTTACAAGTAGAGTTAAAGAACACACTTCAGGATACTCCACTAGTCCTGAACACTGTAAGCCCTGTATTAAACAGAGAGGAAACTCTCAGTGTACAAGACAAAGTACTGGCTTGTAACAATCCCGAAGTAGAT
>Ga0307928_10002974_pt1 | contig 12941 bp, 16 predicted proteins | sample AceLakmetagen232_FD_201815 | JGI IMG/M metagenome (GOLD analysis project Ga0307928, IMG submission 201815) | Saline water microbial communities from Ace Lake, Antarctica - #232 | ecosystem: Environmental > Aquatic > Non-marine Saline and Alkaline > Saline | place: Antarctica: Ace Lake... | reverse complement strand
TTGAAAGATAATCAAAACAATTCATATTCAGTTATTTCATTCCAGTTTGATAAAGGTGGTTTACAGCCTAATTTAGAAAAAGATTTCTTTAATGTTTTTGAAATGCCTAAAGATGCTTTTGGATTGACATATATTGTAAAAGACGAAACAAATATCATTAAAATAATTAATTTAGAAGAATGAAAACCAGTTTTGTCAAAATTTTGGGTATGGAAAGTGAATTGAATTTGGATGAAAGGTAGAAGTTATTGGGTTGGCGAGATTGCGGAGCCAGGCGTTGTTGATGAAGATTAGTTTTATAAAGATTGAAATACTTATTTCTTTATGGTGTCGTGGGTGTTGGTTGGTTTTGGGGTTTTGGTTTTATTAGGATTGGTTTTTTTTTATTTTGCAGTTGACGAGGATGTTGAGATAACTGATTTTGCGAGTTGTATTGTTGCGGGGAATCCGGCGATGGAGAGTTATCCGAGGCAGTGTAGGGATGCTAGTAGTGATAGGACGTTTGTTGAAGGTATTAGTCCGAACGAGTGTTTGGATATGGGTGGGCGTACTTTGAATATTGTTGTTGGAGATGAGTGTTATGATAATGAGACTAATTTTTCTCCGGTGATTGGTTTTATTTCTCCGAATATCTGTTGTATCCCGAATGGTTCTTAGAAAGGTTAAATAAAAAATAAAAATTTACCAGATAATCTGGATTTATTCAGCGTCTTCAGTTGATTCTTCAGCTTCTACAGCTTTTTCAGCTGCTGGTGCGTCAGATTCAGCGTCTTCCTTAGCTTCTTCAACAGTATCCATGTCGTCTTCAACAACGTCATTGATTTCTGAAGGGTTTGCCATTGGAGCTTCCGCCGATTCTCCAGATTCTGCTCGTGGAGCATTATCTCGTGGAACCATTGGTTTAGCTTCGCTAACTGTTAAAGGTCGACCTTCTACTTCTTTCTCGTGCATTTCTGCAATTGCCTTTTGAGCTGCTGCGTCATCAGTGAAAGTTACGAATCCGAATCCTTTAGATCTACCCGAGAATTTATCTTTGATTAAAACTGCTTCTTCAATATCTCCGTAAGATGTGAATAGTTCTTTAAGTCCGTTATCATCGATAGACCAAGGTAAGTTACCTACATATAATTTCATATTTTCCTCCTGTGTTATTTAATAATTTTAATAGAATGTTCATATTTGTTCTTGTTCTGTTTACATAATTTTATAGAATTAGGGTATTTAAAAGTTTCTACTTTTTTCGTGTGCTGATTGCTATAATTTTCTGGGTTGCTATGTTCAATATTGCTGTCATTAGAAATAGGGCGGAGGTAAATAGAAATAGGTCTTCTAGGAAATATGCTATTCTTGCTTCGCCGGGGATTTGTCCAGAGATTCTTAGGGCAAAGAGGACGATTAGGAATATTGTGGCTACGATCGGGATTATAAAATAGAGCATGAAGGATATGCTTTCGGTTAGGAACATTTTCATCGTTTCTTTTTGTTCGTTGAATTCTAGGATGACAATTATTGTTGAAATTAGACTGATGCAAATCATGAAGCCGAGAATTGCTGGAGGGAAACCGACTATTTTGTAGAATGTCAGGTATATTGATTCTGGCAGGTTTAGAAATTCTTCCAACGGTAGGAGTAGTGTTGACAGGAAATACCAGATGTAGAATATAAATGTTGTAATAAGGATGGATTTTGCCCATCGTGGAATCCTTGATTGTCTATCTTCTTTTTTCATATTGTTTATCGTATTTTATGTTATTTAAATTAGTGGGTGAATTCTAAAATGATGCCTACGATGAAGATGATTGAGAGAATTGCTATTAGTATCCAATTTATTGGGATTTGTATCTCTGGTTTTTTGTTGTTTCTTGTTGTTTTTTTTGCGCGTTTTAACATTAGTAGAATTAGTATGCCAGTTAGTCCACCTGAGATTACACCGCCGATACCGAGGATTAGGGTGAAGCCGATGAATTCGAATTGGGTTACGATGATGTAGAGAATTAGGGGGACTATTGATGTGAATATGAGGTTTGTTTTTTTTGATGTTTTGAGATCGTATTTGAATGCGTCTTTAAGGGAGAATGAAAGGACGAAGTATGAGGTTAGCATGGTGAAGATTCCGAGGATTGTCATTAGGGGTCCGAATGATAGGGTTGCGATTTCGGTAATGTTTGTTCCGAGGACGCCGATGAAGGTTGCGCTGAATGTGATGTATAAAATTATTGGAATTAAGGTTCCGAGTATTATTGCTTTCCTTAATAATTTTTCTTGTCCTTTGATTTCCTGTCGGAGTTCTGGAATTGATGTGAATCCTAAGAGGGCGAAAAGGACGACTCCTATTGGAAGTGCGAAGTTTGTTTGGTTCCATGTTATGAGATTTGCGGGTTCTATCAATTGGGCGAATCTGACTACAATTCCTGTTACGATTGCTATGATTGCCATGACGCCCCATGTCTCGATTTTCTTTAGACCCTTTAACCCTTCTTTGAGTAATAGTGTCATGATTAGCCAGAATGCGATTCCGAATACGAGGGGATGTGTGTTGCCAGGGATTATTTGTGATAGAGATTCTCCTTCACCTACTAGGTAAGCTAGGAGGGCAGAGTATACACCGAATATCATTGCGAAGAACATGGTGTATTTGCCCCATTTGCCTAGGTATTTTTCGGCGTAGCCTGAGAGTTGGTGTTTGCCACGGGTTCTTAGGGTTACTTCTCCGAGAGATAGGTTGACGAAAATCATTACGGCACCGAGGATGATTAGCCAGAAAAGACCTGCTAGGAAACCCGATTTTGCGAAGACATATGGAAGACCTAGGATTCCGGCACCGATAATTGTTCCTGTTAGTGTGAAGGTTGTTGCCCAGAATTTTTTATTCATTGTATCACCTAAGTTATTGTAAGTAATATTGTTTTTATACTTTATCACGAGAGTTTTTTTAAAGGGGTCGTGATTTTGTTTTTCTAAGATGGTGGATATTATAGTTAATGAGAATTTTGAGGATGGTGCTTCGGACTTGTTTGGTGATATTGAGAAAAAGAGTTTCGATTCTTCGGAGTTGTTTAAGTTGCAGATGGATGCTAAGGAAATTGTTTCTGATGGAGAGATTGACGAGTTGATTTCTTATGGGATGATTAAGAAGAATTTGGCTTATGATTTGCCGTATCAGAGGGAGGGTGCTTTGAAGTTGTTGAAGGATTTGAATGCGACGGCTTTGTTGGCTGATGAGGTTGGTTTGGGGAAAACGATTACTACGGCTATGGTGATTAAGGAAGGCGTTGTTCGGGGTTTTTTGAAGAAGGTTGTTATTTTGACTCCACCGAGTTTGGTTGACCAGTGGGTTGCGGAGTTGTGGGAAAAGTTTGAGTTGGATTTTCATATTATTGAGTCTGCCGAGGATTGGGAGAAATATGATTTTGTTATCGCTTCGATTGATAGGGTTAAGATTTTTGATAAGGCTGAGGGGAAGTTTAAGCATAAGGGTGCGCATGATATTTCTTGGGATTTGGTTATTGTTGACGAGGCGCATAAGTTGAAGGAGAGGAATACTGTTCGGTGGAGGTTTGTTGATCGTTTGCAGAAGAAGAGGTTTTTGCTTTTGACAGCGACGCCGTTTCAGAATGATTTGTTGGAATTGTATAATTTGTTGCATCTTTTGAAGAGGGGGCATCTTGGGACGATGAAGGAATTTCGGAAGAAGTTTTTGTATAGGGGGAATAAGCGGCATCCGTTGAATCCGTTGGAGTTGAAGAAGAAACTTGAGGAAGTTATGGTTCGGAGGCGGAGGGATGAGACTGGGATTAATTATAAGAAGAGGATTCCGAAGATTGTGACTGTTGAGATGACTCCACAGGAGAAGAAGATTTATGAGAATACTGTTCGGTTGCTGAAGGAGAATTATTTTCGGGCGGATGGTCGTGAGATTAATGGGCGGTTAATTGTGTTTGCGATTTTGCCGAAGATTACGAGTTCCTCTAGAGCGGCGGTGGAGAGCCTGTATAGGATTGTTGATAGTGATTTGTATCATGAGGGGACGAGGGATTTTGCACAGGGGATTCTTGATGATTATGCGACTTTGAATAAGGATTCTAAGATTGAGAAATTGGTGGAGCTGGTTTCTGAGATTCGTGCTAGGCCAGCACCAAAAGGTGTACCCGCTGGTGCGGGCAATGATGAAAAGATTTTGATTTATACTCGGCATCCTACGACTTTGAGATATATTGTTGAGAAATTGCAGCCGTTTGGTTTGAATATAATTGAGTTTATGGGTGGTCTGGACCGGGAAGAAAAGTCGCGGAGGATTGATGCGTTTAAAGATGGTAAGGCGGACATTCTGATTTCTACGGATACGGGGGCGGAGGGTTTGAATTTTCAGTTTTGTAGAAATCTGATTAATTATGATTTGCCTTGGAATCCGATGTCGGTTGAGCAGAGGATTGGTCGGCTGGATAGGATTGGGCAGGAGCGGGATATGTATATTTATTCGTTTGCGACGAAGGGGACGATGGAGGAGCATGTTGTGGATTTGATTATCAATAAGATGTGTTGCGTCGGGATGGTGATCGGGGAGTTGCCGATTATACTTTTTAATTTGGGGTTGGATGGGAATGGTCCTTCGGGGAAGAATAAGATTGAGGAGAAGTTGATGAATTCATTTATTGAAGGGAAGGGGAATTTGGATTTTTTCGCGAGAGGGGTTAATGAGATTGCGGATGAGATTTCTTTGGGGATGAAAGATTATTCTGCTGAGAAGGAATTGAATAAGTGTTTTTTAGATGGTGAATGTGGATTGTAGTTGTTAATGATATTGACTCGCAATTTATTATAAATGATTTGTTCTTCGTATATTAAAGGGAGGTGATTAGATGAAACATAATTGGAAACATAAAAATGCTCATATGTATGCAATGCATTTGAAATCGGTTTTGGGTGCTCCTGATGAGATGACAAAATCTATGGTTATTTGGACGAAGAAGGCGAAGAAGGCTAATGCTATTAGGGTGGTTGTCATGGATGAAAGTGTTACACATACATTTCCTATGAAGCATAGGGATTATTGTTATAGTACTCGGAAATTGGTAGTGCCGCCTAAGTTTGCGACTTTGTTGGCGGGAGTTACTGGAAGTATTATAATTGATGGTTTAAAGAAGGAAGTGACTGCTCGTTGTGGGATGCTTGTTAAGAATGCTGTGACTCTTGGTTTTGTTGAGGATGTTATAAAAGGTAAAGTTCCGAATAGTCTTCCGAGGGCAAAAAAAGAATATGCTCGAAGGATAATAAGTAATATAATTCCGCGATGGTATAAGGATGTAGCTGGTGAGAAAAAACAAAGCGAATAAATTTTTGTTTATTCTATCACAATAATACTCTTAAAGGAATTTGTGGATTGTTTTTGATGGAACAAGTGGAAAAGTTTGTGATTGGGTTTTTTGAGAATTTAAAGTGTGATATTTCTAAGGAAGGGAATGTTCTTATCATAGAGAATGTGCCGAAGAGCTTTGAGGATTTGTTTGGGAAAGAGTCACCTTATCGTTTGAGTTCTGATTCGGGAACTAATGATATTTTTATTGGAAAGGGAAGTTCTTTGTTGGCTGCTATGACTAAGTTTTTGGAGGGTGCTGGGAAGACGACTTTGTTGAAGATTGATTTTGATTGTGATGCGGAGGCGGAGATTGCTAAGGTTATTAGTTTGAAGAATTGTGAGATTAGTAATTTAGAGAAGAAGCATCGGAATAGCTTTTTTTCGCGTTTTACTTTTGTGACTACTTTTAGGTATTTGAATGAGTCGGAGCAGGTTGTTAATGAAGTTTATGTTCATAATGGGGAAGTCGTTGATGGGGATTTGAGTGGGTATACTGTTGTTGAGGGTGATAGTAATTTGTCTTCTGGAAAACATGTTGAGGTTGATTATGGTATCGCAAGGGATTTTTTGAAAGAAGTTTTGAAGGGTAAGACTTCTGAGATTAGTGAAACTTTGGGGGTGAGGGTGGAGACAGAGATTGAAAGAATTAGGAAGCATTATGAAAATTTATTGGGTGAGCTTGGTGGTGATTTGACGGGGACATTAGAGAAGGTTAAGAAGTTGGAATTGGATTTGAGGATGGCTGAGGATTTTGAAAAGGATGTCCTAAGGGCGAAACTTGATCGATTGCGGAAGGGGCTTGTTAGGGTGGGGGATGATGATTCGAGGAATAGAATTTTGAAAGAGCAAGAGTTTACGATTAAAGATGTTATGAATAAGCATAGTTTGAATATTGATAATAAGTTGGTTAACACGACGGTGATTTATTATCCTGTTTTTAATTTTAATTTGTTTCTGAAGGGGAATCGGAATTCGGGGCGTTATGTTGAGATGAGTTATGATCCGTTGATTAAAAGTTTGAATGAGATTATTTGTGAGGGCTGTGGGGTTAAGATTAATTCTTTGAATCTGTGTTCGAGCGGGCATATTTGTTGTGAGAATTGTTTAAGGAAATGTGGTGAATGTGGAGGTCAGTTTTGCGTGAAGTGTTTGACCCGGAGTTGTAGTGTTTGTGGAAAGTCACTTTGTAAAGATTGTTCTAAAATGTGTCTCGGTTGTGGAAAGACTGTCTGTATTAATCACATGAGGACTGATTGTGTTTCGGGAGAAGAGCGATGTGTTAATTGTCTTCGGGCTTGTATGAGATGTCATGGTTTGTCGAATGCGAAATATTTTGGGGAGGCGATGGATGGTTCGAAAGTTTGTCAGAAATGTTTGGGTGCAGAGAAGAGGGGGAAGGTTATGGACGAGATTTTTCGGGATGATTAGAGTTAACAGTGTTTGCCAACTCTTTTAAATGAAATTTGTATTTTTGTATATATGGAAATTAAAGATGAGGAAATTTTTAAGGCGCATTTGGGTGGAAAGATTGGTTTGAGTTTGTCAAAGGGGTTGGAGACTCAGAAAGATTTGTCGATTGCTTATACTCCCGGTGTTGCGAAAGTCTGTTTAAAGATTGTTGAAGATTCTAGTAGTGTTTTTGATTATACTTCTAAGAAAAATAGTGTTGCTATTATGAGTGATGGTAGTGCTGTTTTGGGTTTGGGAGATATTGGGCCTTTGGCGAGTATTCCCGTTATGGAGGGTAAGGCTGTTCTGTTTAAGAAATTTGGAAACATTGATGCGTGGCCTGTAGTTTTAGACAATGTTCGTGTTGATGGTAAAAGTGGGAAGACGGATGTTGAGGAATTTATTCGTGTTGCGAAATCTGTCGCTTTGATTTATGGGGGAATTAATTTGGAAGATATTGCTGCGCCTGCTTGTTTTGAGATTGAGAAAAGATTAGATGACGAGCTTGATATTCCTGTGTTTCATGATGACCAGTGGGGGACGGCGATTATTGTTTCAGCGGGGATTAAGAACTATTGTATTTTGTCTGGAAAGAAGTTGGAGGATTTGAAGATTGTTGTTAATGGTGCGGGGTCTGCGGGGATTAGGATTGTTGATATGTTGAAGGGTGCGGGTGTTCGGGATATTGTTATGGTTGACAGTAAGGGAGTTATTAGGACTGATAGGGATGATTTGAACGAGCATAAAAGGAGGCACGCGATGGATGTTGATTATAGGACTTTGAAGGAGGCAATTGTTGGGCGTGATGTTTTTATTGGTGTTTCTGTTGCTGGTGCTGTTAGTGGTGATATGATTTTGTCTATGAATGAATATCCTGCAATTTTTGCTTTGGCTAATCCTGTTTCGGAGATATCTCCCGAGGAAGTTGCTGAGGCTTTGAAAGATAAACCTTATGTCATGGGGACTGGAAGGTCTGATTATCCTAATCAAATAAATAATGTTTTGGGTTTTCCGTATATTTTTCGAGGGGCATTGGATGCTAAGGTTAAAAGTGTTACAATGGAAATGAAGAAGGCGGCTTCGGATGCTTTGGCGGAGCTTGCTCGAGAGGGGAATGTTTCTGAAAAGGTTAAGGCGGCATATGGTAGAGATGATTTTGAATTTGGACCTAATTATATTATTCCTGTTCCTTTTGATGAGAGGTTATTGGAAAAGGTTGGCGGTGCCGTTAGAAGGGCGGCTGAAGAAAAATAAAACGAGCTCGGGAAGAATCGAACTCCCATCCCCAGGGCCGAAACCTGGTATTCTATCCGTTAAACTACGAGCTCATTTATAATTTACCAACCTAAAATTACCTTATAAAATTAACTGATAGTGGGTTTTTCAATTTTCTCTATCTCACCTGATTTGAGATTTCCTAGAGCTATGTTCCCGATTGATATTCTTTTTAGTAGATATATTTTATAGTTTAATTTTTCTAGGGCTTTTCTGATGATTCTATTTCGTCCTTCTTTGATTGTGATGTTGAATGTATTTTTCTCTATGCTCGATATTTCTGCAAAGAATTTTCTGTCGTCAATTATTAGTCCATCTTTTAATTTTTTGATATCTTCTTTTGATATGGTTGGTTCGGTTCTGATTTTGTAGGTTTTTTCTACGTCGTGTTTTGGATGTGTTAATTGGTTGTTTAATTCACCGTCGTTTGTTAGTAGGAGTAGCCCTTCAGATGCGCCGTCTAATCTGCCGACGTAGTTTAAGTCGAATCCGATTTCTTTTTTTATTTTTGATAATGCTTTTAGGCTATAGATTGTTCTTCGGTTTTGTGGGTCTTCTTTTGTGACGAGGATTCCCTTTGGTTTGTTTAAGATGTAATAATAGTTTTCTTGTTTTCTTTCTAAGAGTTTTTCTTCTACTTTTATTTTGTCTTGTTCTTCTGCTTTGTCGCCTAGTTTTGCTGGTTTCTCGTTTAGTTTTACTTTTCCTTGTTCGATTAGTTCTTCGGCTTTTCGTCTTGAGCAGTATCCGGCGTTGGCGATGATTTTTTGTAGACGTTCCATTGTTTATTGAGGATAGTTAGTTTTATAAAATATCGGATGCTGTTCTTACTATGGCGAAGAAGACGACTTTTAATATTTCGAAGAAGGATAATTTTAGTGAGTGGTATAGTGAGATTTTGAATAAGGCTGAAGTGACGGATATGCGTTATGGTGTGAAGGGATTTGTTGTGATTCGGCCGTGGGGTGCGAGGATTGTTGATAAGATGTATAGGATTTATGAATCGGCTTTGAGGGCGACGGGGCATGAGGCTGCTATGATGCCTACCGTGATTCCTGAAGGGAACTTTAAGAGAGAGGCGAGTCATGTGAAGGGTTTTGCGCCTGATGTTTTTTGGTTGGAGAAGAGTCAGGGCGATGAGAAGCTTGCTTTGAGGCCGACTAGCGAGACTGTTTTTTATGATATGTTTAAGTTGTGGATTCGGAGTTATCGGGATTTGCCTTTGAAGATGTATCAGCGAGCGAATGTTTTTCGAAGTGAGACTAAAGCGACACGGCCGTTGATTCGGTCTAGGGAGTTTCATTGGATTGAGACTCATAATGCGTTTGCTACGAAGAAAGAGGCAGAGGCGCAGGTCCAGGATGATCTTGTTATGAGTGAGGAGGTTTTGCATAAGATTTTTGGTGTTCCTTTTTTGCCTATGAAGAGGCCTGAATGGGATAAGTTTCCTGGGGCAGTTTATACTGTTGCGGCTGATACGATTATGCCGGATGGTAAGATTATTCAGCAGCCTTCGACCCATTTGATTGATCAGAAATTTATCAAAGCGTTTGATGTGAAGTTCGTTGACGAGAAAGAAAAGGAAAAGGTGCCGTGGACGACTTGTTATGGTCCGTGTATGACTCGTATTTTGGCTTCGATACTGTCTATTCATGGGGATGATAATGGTTTGATTTTGCCTTATACTCTGGCTCCGGTTCAGGTTGTGATTGTTCCGTTTAAAGGTAAGGGCGTTGATTCGGCTGTTAAGGATATTCGGGCTCAGTTGTTGGCGGAGTATATCGATGTCAAGGTTGATGATTCTGACAAACGACCTGGTGAGAAGTTTTTCTTCTGGGAAATGAAAGGTGTTCCGTTTAGGATGGAGCTTGGAGAGAAGGAACTTGAGAATGACGAGGTTACTTTGTTTATTCGTGATACGAAGGAAAAGATTTCTGTTTCGATTAGGGATTTGCCTGAGACGATTAAGAATCTTGGGGCGGAATATGATGAGCGGTTGATTGCTCGGGCTGACGATTTTTTTGGTGATAAGGTTGTTGATTGTAAAGATAAGGCTGGGATTAAGAAAGCTTTGGATTCTGGGAAGATTGCGCGGTTTGGTTTTTGTTCTGCTGATGCGGAAGGTTCTGATTGTGCTGAGTATGTTGAGAAGGAATTGCAAGCTCGTGTCATGGGGACTCGTGGAGATTTGAATGAGAAAGCTTCTGGCAAGTGTCCGATTTGTGGGAAGAAGAATTCTGTCGTTGTTTATGCTGGGAAGAGTTACTGATTAATCTAGATGTTCTTTTATTTTGTTGATGTCTCCTTCTAGGATGATAGGTTTCATGTGCATTACTTCTACATGATATTTTGCTTCTTCTGGTGCTGGTGGATGGTGGAGTAGGAATATTTTTTGTTTTAGGTAATATGCTAATCCTAGTTCCATTAGCGAGTGAGTTCCAATGTAACCTTTAGTTTCTTCTTTCGGGTGATTGAGGACTATTATTGCGTCGCAGTTTTCTTGTTCGTTCATGCAGGCTCGCATGATATCTGTTTGTTCGCAGTGTTCTAGGTTTTCGTTTAATGTTGGGTCTTTAACGCAGTCGTGCGTGTCTGGGGCGAAAGCTGTTTCGAATCCCATTTCTTCAAGAACTTTTTGTGCTTCTACGAATTCTTTTGCGAAGTGCATACTCCCTGCGATGAATATCTTTGCCATGATAGTTTTCATTTTTTAGTTTATATAAATCTTTATAAATTCTAAATGTGTTTTTGTATTATGGTAGATGAAGTTCAAATGAAGGTTGAGAAGCCGAGTAAGGATATTGGTAAGCTTAGCGAGGGTGATAAGTTTTTTATTAATGGGAAGGCGATGACGGTTGATAAGCAGTTTTTGTTTCAGGATCATGGCAATATGAAGGAAATGATTGTTGAAATTTTTAATCCAGAAAATGAGAGGGAGTATCAGGTTCGGTATTTTGATGACCAGGTTGAATCATCTATTGAGATTTATGAGCTGGTTGGGGAATTTGAGTATATTAAGCGAGAGCCGAAGAGTGTTGCTTGGTGATTATTTATATATAGTTTGTGGGATATAATTGTTTTTAAGTGGGGTTGGATAGGTTTTTTAATGAAGAATTATGATCTGAAGTGGCAGATTAAGAATCCTCTTGTGCAAGAAATGGACAATGAGAGAGTTAAGCTCAACGGGGCGGTTGCTTCTCTTGAAAGGCAATTTGTGGGGGACCCTTTTCCTTATGCGAGTTCTACTACTGGAAGAGAGATTAGGGATAGGGCGAATAAGATTCTTTCTAGGTCGGTGGAGTTAAATGGAACTAGGTTGAATCCTTTTGATAGAGTGGTTCGTAAAGATATTGTTTATAATGCTAAGATAGCGAAGGCTTATCATTCTTATTTTGTTAACCAAAAATCGGCTATGACTGTTGGTGAATTTCTTTCTGCTTTTTTTGTTCAGGGAACTTATAATAAATTTTTGGATGCGGTCAGGCCGGAAAATTTGGATGGGTTGGTGTTAAGCAAGGAGGAGAAACTGAGGGCGGAAATGCTTTTCAAAACTCCTGATTCTGCGATTGCTTATTACGGCTCTAGCTCTTGGTCGTTGAAACATCAGGAGAAGTTGCTTGAGGCTCTGAATAATTCTAAGGGAGCTATAGGGAAATTTTATAGGCATCTTGGTGTTGAGACTTTTGATTATAATCTTGAACTTGCTCCTGCGGGAGGAGGTTTTAGTTATTGGTTGAGCGATACTTTGATGGCAGCTGTTGATTCTGATAGGTTTTTTGCTACCAGCGGTCCATATATGACCGCGCTTCCCAAATTGATTTTGGCTCATGAGCTTTGTCATGGGTTACATGGGAAGAAAAGTGAGAATTTTCCGCGAGGATTTAGTCCGAAATCTTGGGAGTATTCCTGTTCTCTTCATGGGCCTTGTGCTGAGGGCGGTGCGCTTGTCATGGAGGGGGCATATATAGATTATTCTAAAAAATTTGAAAGTATGCCTCGTGATGAAAGGCGGATACTGGAGCTGTTCTGGGAAACATATTTGCCTAAGAAATCTTTTCAGATTGCACATGATATTTTAGAAAGGAGGGAGGCTGAAGAGATGTATAATTCGGCCTTTCCTGAATCTTTCAAGAAGTATGCGCATCTTAAGCTTGCTGAACTTACTGGGATTAAGAATTTTTCTGATATTTTTTCTATGGACGATCTGCCATTTTTTGATACTCTTCAACAGGTAAGTTATCCTATTGGAAATGAGAATATGGGAAACATAATGGCTTGTCTTAGAAAAGAAGGAGTTCCGAGGAAGGTTGCCTTTAATTCGATTTTGCAGGGAGTCTGGACTAGCTCTCGGGCTCAAGAGGAATTTATTTTTAATTGTTATATTCCTGCGCTAAAGAAGCAGAATTGATCTTTCTTTTAGTTTTTAATCAAAACCTTTATATAGTATGGGTTACCATAAGTATATTTATGGTAACCTTATCCTCAAAAAGAAATGACACGGCGGTTAGGATTAGCCGGTGGTTGGATGAGGAGATTGAAAGTTATGTTTCTACAAAAAAGGCGAAGATTGAGTTTCCTTCGAAGCGAAATTTCGTTGATACTGCGGTGATGCAGTTTCTGGAGAAAAAGGGAGTGAAAATAAATGGTTAGAGAAGTGTTACGAGATATTTGGTATGTTAAACTTGGACGTTTCACTTACCGTTTTATAAGTAAAATGATTGGGGGGCAAAATGGATAAGTTGGAACGGGCGAGGGAGATGTTCAAGAACTTAGAGTCTCGTGGTGTTGGTCATGCTGCGGAGATTGCGAGGAGAACATTCTTTATTCAAGATAGTCTATCTACGATTAGAAACTGTTAGCG
>Ga0307928_10002973_pt1 | contig 12942 bp, 30 predicted proteins | sample AceLakmetagen232_FD_201815 | JGI IMG/M metagenome (GOLD analysis project Ga0307928, IMG submission 201815) | Saline water microbial communities from Ace Lake, Antarctica - #232 | ecosystem: Environmental > Aquatic > Non-marine Saline and Alkaline > Saline | place: Antarctica: Ace Lake... | reverse complement strand
TTATTAGAGTATTCTGCTGCAACTGTTGCTTTAGATTTTACAAAATAAACTTTAACATTAAATCCAAGTACCCTCATTGCAATCTGTTGAACTAATTTTACAATTAACATTTGTTTTTCATTCGGTTGGATGGGAGTTGCAGTAACAATTGTTCTACCAAACAAATCTGAAGATGAACTTAAAATTTGATGTTCTTTAAGATTACTCCATTCTTTTTTAGATAATTCAGAGCCATATACGACATTATATCCTTTAGAAATTGCATCATCAATAGAATTTTTATCAAATGGATTTGCTACGCAAACTTTATCTCCGAATCTTTTTGTAGTAATTGCATTTAATGCTTCTTTGCTAATTCGTTTATTACTCATCGCTTTTCGAATCCAGTTAGATGATGCTTCTTCGGGTAAAATGTGAGAATATATCACATTAAGTACTTCAGCATATATAATATTTAAGAATTTTTCAGGTACATTTTCTCGGTCTATGCTTAATGGAATTTTTTGTTGAACATCGATACAGTATTTACAGTCAAGTTTACAAATTGGAATTCCCATCTCATAAAGATATGCATCTTCAGTAGTTTTTAGAATATTAATTTGAGTTTTTCTTTGAACTCTTTTAATAATTTTGTTTTCAAGGCGTTCAGTTTCTAATGAAGCATTAATTACTTTGAAGGGTTCCTGATATTCTTGTTCAATATTATTGAGAGTATATTGTATATGTTTAGGAGACAGATACTTTTTTAGCATCTCAATAATACTATCACAATCTTTTGAAGTTCCTTTAAGCCATAGAGTAATTGTACTTCCAATAACTGATTTTTTTCTTTTAGAATGTCTCCCCCTTTTGTCAAATAATATCGTTCCTTTAGTTGTTGAAACTTCTGCTTTTTCACATAATGAAATTGCTTGTTTTTCTCCAACGTTAAAACGTCCGCGTTGTGTAGGGTTGCGTCGTTTAGGTGTTGTCTTAAATAAAGTATATGCATCAGTTAAATCTTTAAATCCTTCGGGATTATCATCTTTTACTACAATTTTTATAATGCCCTTTGAATATGTTAGTTCAACTTCGCATTTTGTAATATTTTCATCAAATGCGTTAGAGATTAACTCCCTTACTATGTAGTGTTTAGGTTTTCCGCTTTGTAACTCTTTCAAGCCTTTAGTGCTTATTTCGAACCAATTTTGTTTTTTCATAGATTTGTTAATTTGTTAGTTGCTTCAAAAGAATTATTTTTTTAAAAAATCGTGTCCATTTTTTTCTATTGTAATTCGTTTTTATATGACAACTCTTACAAAGAGAAATCAAATTGTTTGGATTTAAATTATCTTTATTATAAAAAGTAAACCCTTTGAAACAACTAACTATTCTATATTATATTGTTAAGGTACCAGTAGTAACCTTTACTATATTTTATTATACCATACATTGACAAAAATGTACAATTTCCATTTTTTCAATTCAATTTTCAAAGTTATTAACAGGCTAAATATTTATATAAAAATATATTTTTTAGCTTTCTCATCAATCATCAGAAAAAATAACTAGAGGATTAAATTTTCTAAGGATTGTCAGAAGCTAAATTTTAACTTTTTTTTGATGCAAATTACCAGTTAAAATATTTTAATTACTCGTCTATAACTTTAAACGTATTGTCAAGAATATAAGAATATAAACCTTTTCGTTCATTACTGATTTGCCACGTCCTAAAATCTATAACTGAATCTTTTCTTATAGCCAATTCAACTTTTTCTAAAATTTTCTTTTTTGTTATTTTTTCTTTTTTTATTTCTGTGATTGCTTCATCTACATATTCTTGAAGACCTTCTCTAATACTATCGCGAAAGCCGTTTGATGATGTACTGAGAGTGATACCTTCAAAATCAAATGTTGCTCGTGTTGACATTTTTTTTAAGAACTCCTCTAGTAGCTCTGGTTATATTATTCGCTACTAATTTTTTGTCACTAAGTGTCGGGATATTAATGACAAAACTTAATAGCTAATGTTTATTTTGTCTAAGTCTTAATATAGTTTCAGCATTTTCTATCCAACTTTCAACTTGTTCATTTATCCATTTTTCTTTGTTTTGAACTTCTTCACTAAATCTATCAGGAGAATTTTCAAGTTGATTAAGTATTATTTCATACATTTCACGTGCTGCTATTTTTAATGCTTCATATAAAACTTTTATAGATTTTGTTTTCATAAATTGAACCTTTCCCGACAAAAGTATTAAACTACTAAACAGAGAACTCAATAAACGAGCTAGAACTTATTGAGTGCTCAATTAAAAGCTTATTTTTCATCTTCAGGATGAATGCACCATCTTTCAAGACCATCAGACTCTGGCATATTTCCTGAATTTGTTTCTACATAAAGACCGCTCTTTTCTAAAATTTTTAATGCTTTGTCGATAGCTTTTTTTTCACGTATTGTATATTGAGATATTTCATTTTCTCTTAATTCCATAAGTTTATCATTTTTTAAAGACATATTAATTTTTAGCGAGCTAGCTCTCTCACAAGTAATGGTTTATATCCTCTTTGTCCAAAAAATTCATTAGAACTCATTCTAGTGCATTGTTTTTGAAGGTAAATGAACAAAAATTGATTTTTTAACATAAATATTAATTTTTATTTTTTAAATTAGACTAGATAATTTAAAAATAAAATTAAATATTAACTTCATTTTAGAGGAAGCAAATACTTTTTCATCAATTCTTTTTGAATGTCATTATTCGGTCGGTTTGACCAACTACCCATTGCTGTTTGAAAACCAAACATCTCAAATCCAAAGTCACAAACATTCCCTTTGTATCTTTTAATTTTTTTCTTTAATTTATTGGCGTACTCAATCATTTTTTCAAAGGTTTTAAAATTTTTAAAATCTTTATCTACGTCAAACAAATGTGTCCACAGTGTTTTTTGTTTGTGATGTGTGACATCCCAAGTACCATTAATTTTTAACCACCAACGTATTGAATGTTCTAATTTTTCCATATATTTAGACTTGCTAGTCTCAAGTTGTTAAGCTACTAATATGAGAACTTAAATATTAGCAAATTATTTAAGTTCTCCTTCAATAGCTTTAAGTACTCTCACAAATTTCACTTGGCGTCCCATTTTTAAAGCGTCTTCTGTTTTTACACACCAAATATCTATTCGATAATTATATCTTTTATTTGTCTTGTCTTGATTTTCAAATATATCAATATTCGGAACGCACGAATTTTCGAGACCTTCAATAATAAGCTGAGCTCCAAATGGCATTTCATTTGTTGCAACGATACCTTTTCTAACATACTGATTTGACGCAGTAATGAAGGGTGTCGAATCTGTTTGTTCTGGAGTTGAAGAGTATGCTGTAATAATTCTCCAACCAATATCTTCAATAACATACTGAACTTTTTGATTTTCCTGTTCTTTTTCGGGCCAAAGATATATCGGTGTAATAGCTATTAATGGGAATAAAAGAAAGACTATAACAGTTAAGAAAAATATATTTTTATTCATTTTTTTAAAGCAGTGCTGTTGCTTTTTTTAAGAGCTCTATATCTATCCCAATATTTATCAAGACATTTATCACTACAATATTTTCTTTTTCTATTTGTTCCCCATACTTCAAATATTTTTCCACAAAATTTACAACTTTTTTTTAGTTTAGGCTGTTCCATTTTTTTAATCCAATATTGAACTGCACTTCTTGATAAATAAATTTCTGGATTAGAACCTATTTCATCTAATGAATAATTTTCATTTTTTAATTGCTGTATTTTTTCAAGTTTATTTTTAGTTATTCTCATTATGTTTATTAATTGTTCATTATATTTTTAAACGACCTTTAAAATATTTAATTTTTTTATTAGTTGCGTATTAAACTCTTTAAAAAGTAAGCTTTAGATTTAAAGAGTCTATTAGAAACGAATTCAATAACCTTTAATTTTATGAAGAATTTTAATAATTTCATCTCGTGTCCACGAAAAAATAATATTTGTACGTAATAAAATATCTAAAATTCTTCCTTCTGAGACATTATCTAAATACATATTTTCTACTATTTGATATTTAGAACTGTCTTTTAATTTCTTTTTAAGAATTTTTGTGTTATGAAATTTTAAAAATCTAAAAATGTTCATTATTTTTTTAAAAAGTTAAGCTTAATTAACTTTTTAGATTAACTACTAATTTTAATCTTCTAACGAGCTGAGTTAAAAGATTAAATTAAAAGTTTATCTTAACGCTGGAGAGCCGTATCCACATTTTGGACAAATAAAATGTTCTTCTAAATTAGTACCGTCAATATCAATCATTTTTATTTCTAATGGGATTTCACAATGTGGACAAATTTCAGATATAACATCAACTGTCCAAGAAGATTCGGAAAGTTCTATTTCATCTATTATATCATTAGGATTGTTAGAAGAAGCTTTTTTCTCAGCATCATCTTCATTATCAGCTTCTACTATTCTTTTAATATTTTCAGTGTTTGATAAAAGTACTTCATATTTTTTCATATTCATTTTAAAAGAGCCAGCTCGTCTCTTAATTTAACTGAGTATTATATTAACTTTAGTTAATTAAAGGCCTTAGAAGTAATTCTAATGACCCATTATTTTTTCGCTTTAAATTGATATTTCGACTATTGAGTATTTAACCATTTGTCTCTACATTTTTCCGAACAAAACTCATACATTTTATCATAGTCATCACTTGCTATAAAACAACCTCTTTCTGAAATTTTATTATCAACTGCCATTACTTCTTGACAGTTGAGAGCATCGCAAATATGTATTATATGTTTTATTTTTTGAGCTGGTATATTTTCTATATATTCTATCTTCATATTTTCTCGCTTAAAATTATTTAATATATTGTTCGACTTTTTAAATTTTTATTATTACTATTAATCGGCAAGCATTATTTAATAGTAATATAAAGATTTAAAATCTTCCCAAGACTGCTAATTCAAATTTTGATTTATCGAAATTTTTGTTGTCTTGTTGAAAAATAAGTATTATTTTATCTAATAAGAAATTAAATAAAACATCTTGTTGCTCAGTAAGTTCTTCACCGCTATAAAGAGCATCATTTAACATTTCAGCAAATTTTTTATAGTTGTTGTTTGTCATTTTTTATTTTTAAAAGAACCTTGCCTGTTCTTAGTTATGTTTTATTTTTCTTCTTCAGAGCACCATCTGCATATTGTTATATCCTTAGTTGCGCAAAAACTTTCAGGATATTTATTTCCACAATTAGCACATTTAAAAACTTTTTTGCTATAAGAATTCGGACTTTTGTTATATTTATGTACTTCTTTCCACATTTTTTTATATTCTTTTTTTTCCATTTTTTATGATGATTATATTATGTTATGAATTTAAACTTCTTAGAGAGTCACTAAGACCTTATGTTTTTTGATTTTTAAAATGTAAATTCTACTTTGTTTATTTTCTAATATTTATTTGCTTTTAAGTCCGGAACTTTAATTAATAGGCGAGAATAATTAAAGTGCCGAGTTATAAGCTAATGAATTGTTTTGACTTCAGTATTAAATAGCTTTGCTAATTCAATGATAACTTTATTTCTAGCAGTTTCTCTTTCATCAGAATATATTTCCATTCCTTTTTCTAATACTAAAACACTATCAATAGTTTCAATCGTTTTTCGAAAAACCTTTCGAGCTATTTCAGTTACTGATATTTGTGATATATTTTTTTTCATTTTATTATTGGTATTTATTTTATTTCTTCAATTTCTACTAGTTTTACTCGAACAATTGTATCTTCTGTTTTACCAATTTTAACATATTCTTTTACAATTTTTATTCCAGATTTATCATCTGTTTCTAAAATTGCTCTTGGACGAAAAACATTATCTTTATCTTTAATCGTAATATATGTTTTTGTTTTCATTTTGTTATTTCTTTAATTTGTACAACTTTTGGTCGACCTAATGTATTCTCTTTGACTTTTTTAAATGCGTCTTTTTCATTTTTAGCATCGACAATTATTGTATCGACAACTGTACGACCATCTAACTGGATACGAAATTTCAATTTATATTTCATAATTTAAAGAGCTCGCCTACAACTTTTAATTAGTTACTAATTTTTGCTTATTAACATACAAAAATACTAATAAGCAAAGTCAGAAGCTAATAATTTGACTCAACTTCATTTTCAAACATCTCTGCCAATCTTATTTTAATTTTATTTAATGAAATTGTTCGTTTTGTCAGAAGGGGCTTATTTTTTATTTGAATGTCAGGATACATTTCTGATAATCTATTGTCTAATGTTTCAATTGCTGTTTGAAATGCTTCATCACAAATAAGTGTTTCTTGAAGAGTTAAATTCATTTTGCTCTTAGCATTAAACCTTTTAACATCTATGTGTGTTAACATATTTTTAATGTTCATACTTTTTTATTTTAATTAAATCGACAATTTAATTGTTTTAAGAACATTAGTGCTTTGAAAATAACAAGTACTGAAAACATCATTTACTATAATCGGAAATATTGCGCGCTGAACAATTCTTTCAATTTTTTCTAATGCAGTGCCATAAAGATTTTTATCAATTTTTATATCTAGTGTTTCTTGACTGTTATATATTGCAGACAAACAAGTAATTTCATATTTTCTTATGACTTCATTTATTTGTTCAATTATTTTTTGCATATCTTTTCTAGCATAAGTTTATATTATATTTAAAAGACCTTTTAGGGGCTTAAACCCTCAAGACTTTACTTCTCTTATTTTGCCCGTTTTAAATTTGAGAAGTAAAGGATTTGAAAATTTAAGATGTTAATTCTACTGCTTTTTGAGACAATTCAGTAATTTTGCACGAATTATTGCTCCCGCCCGTATAATCTTCTGTATTTTCGGCAGTTCTTATAAGTAAATCATTATACCAATGATTGCCAAAAAATCGAACATCCATACAAGAAAAATAAACAATCTTTTTTGTATTCTTATTTTTAATAAAGCCTGAAAAACAGAAATGTCCACGCTGCCAATTTAACAATTCTAACGAGTCATCTAATGCGTGCGTAATATACTTTTTAATTTCTTTATTAAATAAAGCAAATTCTCCAGTTACACTAGTAGAACTATCAAATTCATAGTTAAGCCATTTTTTAATTGATACGTTCATATTTTTTCAACTATATCAACGAAAAAATTGTCTCTATCAATCCGACTTAATCCCGTCAAAACTCGTTTTTCTGCTCTCTCCTCTATCATCTTTCTTCCAATTGTGGAGACTACTTTTCCTGTCTTAATCTCTTTAATCTGGACATCAAACCTTTTGTTTTCTTTTTTCATTTTTAATGAACGGGCTTAATTTATTAAACACTCATTATTGTTTACTTCTCGACAAGTAAGAGATAAACAATATGAAAGTTTAAAGTTTTGAGTTAATTGACTTTTATATTTAATACTTCTTCAATTTTCAATATCTCAATTTTATCAAATAGCGGAATATTGAATGTTCGTCTTAATCCATCTTTTGCATCAAACGTGGGATTGCCCCCAAGACCTATTGTGGCTGTTCGTGATTTCATTTTTTTCCAGCCATTTTTAAAAATCTGATATGTTATTTTCCAAGTTGTCATTTAATTGTTTTAAAGAGCCCTGTCAACTCTTAATTATGTTATTTTTTTAACTTTAATTTTTTTGATTTTTAAACTTTTCTTCAATTTTTGTCAGTTTTTGCGCCATAGTATACTGTATAACTCTAATAATAAGACTATAATAAGACTATAGAGAAAGCTGTAGTACCTTCAGAACCTACTTCATAACCTACTTCATAACCTGCTTTATAACCTGCTTATACAACTTTTTTGATTTCATTTCCTTTCTAGTTAACTGTCAAATAAGATATACTATTTCATATTTGACACCAATTTCTTTTTTTTAAAAAATTACAACCCATTCACGTTTTTACTACTTTTGATTTATTTAAAAACCCATCTAAGCCTCAGTTCAATTCATTTTTTTTACAAAATGCACTCATAATTCATTTTTTTCCTTTCCAAAGAGTATTTTTGCACTTAATTTTTTGCGAATAAACTTAAGTCGCGCAACCCCTTTGTATTGTTTTTTAAAATTTTATGTGCGAAAATGTAAATTTTCATTAATTTATACTTGTCTATGTGTGTTATACTCAATTTATCTTACTTCTTAATCCTGTCAGATATTAAGAAGCAAGTAAAGCGACTATGCTTTTGAACTCTTCATTAAATTCTTTATATTAAGCTCTTTATACTAAACTCTTTATATTAAATTTACTAATTCTCTTTTCCCCGCAATGCGTATCTCTCTCAATCCCTAATCCAAATCTGCTTTTGTAACTTTCTAATTCTACTAAACTAATATATCCCCATTCATCACACTCGTCACCGAAGATTGATGCATATCCAAAGAAGATTTTTTCTTTTTCATTATATTCTGTCGCCCACCAAGTTCCCGCGCCCGTAGGATTGAAGAATTTTACGATTACTATCGGGTTTTTCTCGTTTTCTTGGCTGCCGACTTCTTTAAATCTTTTTATAATTTCTTTTGTCAATAATTTCATATTTTTTTTGAAAGTACTGACAGATACTTAATTAACTTATATTTAACTTATAATCGACTTATCTTATCTCTCAACTCACTAGAATATTAAGAGATAAAGAAGTTGACTATTCTAAATAGTTGCCTCTTTCTACTTCTTTTCTGCTATCTCTCTTGTAGTTTTTATGATATAAATTAATTTCCCGCCTGTTATTGCCGATGTTTTTTTGATTTAACATTTTATTAATTTTGTTTTCTGCGTCTTTAGTATTTTCAGCAAAAACTACTCCCCGTAAGCTTTCATAATCGTCCGTAAAAACTTGATAAAAATAATAATTGTCAGTGTCTATGTTTTCTTTTGTTTTCATAATTTTTAAAAGTTCTAGTGATAATTTAATTATGTTATAATCCGCTTATTTCTCTTTTTTAATTCTGTCAGAAATTAAAGAAGAGAGTAAAAGGATTAAAGTTCTTTGTAAAAATGATAAATACAGCCGCCTTGATTTTCTCCGTAGTAGTTTGTAGCCCTTTCTATTTCTAGTATTAATTCATTTCCGCCCGCCCAAGATGTCAGTTCCGTTCTAACTTCTATATATGTTTTGCCCCAGTCGTTTTTACGTTTGTTAATTACAGGACGTGCGTTTTTCCATCCCCATTTTTTTGCTATTCTATTTGTAATTTGTTGAATTTTTTGTACTCGCATAATTTACTTTTTTTAAAAGTTCTGACAGAAACTTAATTAATTTATTATTTTTATTGTACCCATTTTAACTATACCATATATTGACAAAAATGTACAATCCTACTCTTTGAAAAATAGTCCTAGCGTGCGAAGTATATTTTTAGAAGGCTGTCTCAGGGTATCTAGATGTGTTTTAATGAATTTTTAAAAGCTGTTGGGATATTTGTATTTTTTTAGTATAAGTTATTAGAATGACAGTAGATATTCTTTAATACTAAACTAGAGCCTGTTAATAACTTTTTTTGAAAATCGAAGCTCTCTCGCATCTTCTATTATATAGACTAGTTTAAACATATAAAATATCATATAGTATTAGAACATTCATCTAGATGTCAACGGACTATCACTCGTTTAATTTTGCGCCCGCTCCCCTTCGTATTTTGATGCATATCAAAACTACCCATAGTGCGCGCCATTGCGTGTTATCTATTATGTATACAAACTTACGTACATATTAATTTATTAAGATGCTGAATTAAATGCTTAAACGGAATTATTAAATTTAAGCATTTTATCAACTTTTTAATTTATTATTCAACCTTTTAAATTGATAAAAACAACGCTATAAAGAACAAAGTTATCATATACAGCATACAGAGAAACCATTGATTTTCTCTTTTTTTTAATTCCTTTTGAATTAGATAGTAGGATTGTCGGTAGTTAAACATAGTTTTGAATTAAGCTAAAACAAGATATACCTCTTGTGCTTTACCTATTTTCGCTTCTTGACCTTTAGGTTGGTTTATCTCTTTGGTTAAATAAAATGTTCCACCACCCCAACCCCTGCCCACTCCAGTTATAACATCAATTCTTTTATTGTCATGATGGTGTTTACCATCATTCCATTTTACTTTGTCGCCTACTTTAAATTTTGCCATATTTTTTCGCTTAAAGTTAATTGATATAATCTCCGACCTTTTATTTTAAAGCCCTTAGAAACGATTTAAGAGCTTCGTTTTTTGCTTAAACCCTCTTTATTGCTACCGATTGGCAAGTTTGTCAGTAGCAATGGGAAGATTTAATCTTCAATGAATTTAATGAATGATTTTTTATTAACTGTCTTTTTTTCTAAGTCTATCTCAATCGTTTTATGTTGTGGGTCAATTTCGTAGGGTGCTATTCCGTATCCAGTTAATTCTTTTACTTCATCTTTAATCATTTCACTAAAAATTATTCTTGCTAAATAACTTTCATCATTCCATCTTGCCTTTCCTCTAATTAGGGCATTTTTTATTATTTCTTCTAATTCCCCCGCTCCCCAATGTGTATAAAAATATATTTTATTTCCTTCTGAGTATTTTAACGCTATGTTTCTTCTTGCTCCCATATTTTATTTATTAAAGAACCTTGCCTGTTCTTTGGTTATATTAACCCTCTTAATTCTATCCTTAACCCGTAACCCTTTTGAACCAGCTTCTAATGAGATAACTCTATAGATTAAGACCTAGCTACGAAGTCGAGAGTAGAATTGAAAGGACTAATCAGTTTATTTTACTTCTTAACCCCGTCAGAAGTTAAGAGGTAAAGAAATTGACTAATCTAATTCTTCTACATTATCAACCACACTTTCCCAAACACCCCCTTCTGTTTCTATGTAGAATTTTTCTTTTGCTTTTTCAATGGCTTCTTCTTTATTTTCAGCTTTGATGATATATTCGTGAGGACGTGTGTAAATAAAGATTGTATATTTTTTCATGTATTTTATTGTTAAGGTTCTGACGGAAACCTTGTTAGTTTATAATCAGCTTATCTCTTGCCTCTAATAGTATCGGCTATTAAAGACGAGAGGAAATTGGTTAATCTTTTATCTCTTTTATATCCACATAACCTCTATCCCTAATTTTAGCTTTTTCTCTTGCTTTGTATTCTGCTTCTTCCTTATTTTCTGCTTTTATGTTTGGGATAGTTATAATAACATCGTAATTTTTTTCCATATTATATTTTTAAAGTTCCGATAAACTTTGTTAATTTATAATCATCTCATTTCTCCCCTCTAATCCTACCAGAGATTAAAGAGGAGAATGAACTGACTAGATTAAACCTTCTTTCGAGTCGCTATTGCTTTCACATTAAACTTTTGTGTTAAAAGAATAATAGCAAATTCATATCCTTTTATTAATCCTTTTGTTTCGTTTCTGAATTTTTGAGAATGTTTATTTCCAAAATAACTTTTAGCTATTTTGACATTAAACTTTAATGCTTTTACTACTTCTTTTTTTGTTAATTCTTTTTTACTCATATTTATTTTTAAAGGTTCTGGTAGAAAACCTTGATTAATTATTTTCTAAAGTGGGAGCGTAAATAAGGGTTAGATTACTTACGCGACCTATTAAAAATTAATTTAATTTATTAAATATTATTAATTTCTTCTTCTATTTCTTTATACATATTTAATAATTCTTTTCTAAGATTTTCTCTCTCTTTTTTGTTAATAACAGGAATTCCGTATACATTTCCACATTCTTTTATTATTTTGTCGTAAACACATTCAAGAATAAATTGTTTTGTTTCCTTATCCATAGTTATTTTTTAAAAGTTCTAACCCAAACTTTGGTTAATTATTTCTAAAATGTTAATTATAATCCCCAAGGTCCGTGTTTGGGAATTATGTTAAAATTTTAGGAGTTCCAACCGGGGATAAGTTTAGCCTTAATTAATTTTTGTTGATACTTTTCATAAATTAATCTCATAAAATCTTTTTCGTCTGGGAGTAAGTTTTTGGAGTTTGGAGTTAAATTTTTACTCATTAATCTTTTTTCAAACCATTTAAATAAAGTCCTATTTTTTTGAAGTTGTCTTTTTGTCATATTTTATTTTTAAAGTACGGACCTTAGTTTTTTAAATCTTATTTTATGGGGAGAAAATAAGGAAGTATTTTTTAAATTCCTAATGAAAGGATATAATATAATATGTTTGTTCCTATTCTCCCCAAAAAATAAAATTTAAATTTTTTATATTAAAATTATATTAATATAATATTGTTTTATTATTGTTTTATTATTATTTAATATTGTTTGTTATATTAAATTATATAAAATTTTAAAACATTTGTACATAGGTATATATATGACTATTGTATTAAAAATAGGTTTGTTAGGTTATATATGTTTGGAATAGGTCCTTGAGTTTAAGAGTTGACTTCTAAGGTATGTTTGGGACATTTTGATTATTTTTAACTTTTTTAATGAAAATGATTCTGAGATTAAGTTAAGATATACCAGACCTCATCTACCTGTTAATAACTTTTTAACATTTTTTTGAGGCCAAGAAATGATTTCTAAAGGGGGTATAAATGATAAGGTTAAATATATTAGGTTATATTTAAAAAGCCCACTCGTGACATCTAAGAGGCCGCTCGTATTATTTTGCCTGAAATCATTAGAATGAGTTCTAAGACATTTTTAATATTTTTATGTATAAATATATAATAAAATTAAAAATATTTTTAGATGTTAAATTAGATATCTTTAAATATTAAATACAGAATAAGACTCCGACCGAGTCTAAGTAAGCTACTTAAGACTCCGACCGAGTCTAAGTAAGCTACTTAAGACTCCGACCGAGTCTAAGTAAGCTACTTAAGACTCCGACCGAGTCTAAGTAAGCTACTTAAGACTCCGACCGAGTCTAAGTAAGCTACTTAA
>Ga0307928_10002972_pt1 | contig 12945 bp, 19 predicted proteins | sample AceLakmetagen232_FD_201815 | JGI IMG/M metagenome (GOLD analysis project Ga0307928, IMG submission 201815) | Saline water microbial communities from Ace Lake, Antarctica - #232 | ecosystem: Environmental > Aquatic > Non-marine Saline and Alkaline > Saline | place: Antarctica: Ace Lake... | reverse complement strand
CAGGTGACTGTAACATCTGACCAGCATAACCATAGCTCCCCATATCAAGCTTCAATCCATCAAGTACTTCGTGACTTAATCGAATAGGATCTAACATGTTATCCACATACTTAACCCCAAGCTCTATAGGTCTTATATTGATTTCTTTTGTAGCTGGTAGACATATATGTTTAACTGACTTTCCTTTCTTAGCTAACATATGTCCGGTACAATCATCTTCATGTAATCTCTGCATGATTAGTATCGTAGGTGTAACACTCTTATCTACCTTTCTTGTAGATAGTGTTAAGTCTAACCAACGATTAGCATTATCTCTCTCGGTATCACTCATAGCTTCTTTAGGGTTTATAGGGTCATCAATGATAATCATGTGTGCGTGTTTACCGGTAGAAGAACCACCTACTGATGTTGTCATACGTTCACCACCGAACGCATTGCCATAGTTTTGCTTCTGGTCTTTATCATCTCGAAGTATTAGCTCCGGAAACACACTCATGAACTTTTCACTTCTTAGAATATCTCTGGATAGTTGAGCATGGTCAATAGACAGCGACTGTGAATAAGAACCAGTGATAAATCTCATGCTAGGGTCGTTAATCCAACACCATAATGGGAACATTACAGTCGCTATTGTAGATTTAGTAGAACCCGGAGGTATATTAACTATCAAATCATACTCTGACTTCTCACGTTTGATAACTCGTTCAGCCATTGTTTGTAGTTCCTTACATAAGTATGGAATATGCCAATTCCAAATAGGGTCTTCCGGGATAATAACATCCCAGTAATATTTCAAGAACAAAAAGAAATCCTTTCTAAGAACTTTCGCTAATTGTATATTAAGCTGTTGCTTTGTTGGTAAGTTCAGCGAGTCTGATTGTTTCTTCATCCGATAGTTTGCTTAAATCAATCCCTTTGTTGGTGATTTCACTTTGACTCTTGATGTTATGTTCTTGTGGAGCTTTACTAACATGTCTATCTAACCAATCAAGAGTATTCTTCTTATCATTGAGATATTCAGCTATCTTAAATTCCCTAAGAGTATGTTTTTCTGGATGTTTCTTAATATCAACAAGAAGGTCTTCTATTTCTTTAAGAGTCATTTCACCTTTTGCCATGAACTCATCGAGTATCTTCTGTGCTTCAATTCTTCTTTGCCAACCAGCAGATTTTAATGCCCCTGACGGTTGATTAGTTTTTGAAAACGGTGGCTTTAAATTTTTCGAGATTTTCTTCGGGTTTTCCATATACCTTATATCTTAATTTCTTTAATTATCTTAACAAAGTCTTTACTGATATTTTGCCATGTGTAATCTTGAATCCAATCGTAGCCAGCCTGAGCTTTGTTCTTTGTTTCTTCTCTATCATTATACACTTTGTTAAGTTTCTCAACTATGGAATTAACATCACACTTAGGTCTTGGCACTTCACTAAAACCATAATCTATATCCCAGAGATTGATGTCAGAACCTGACTCAATAAGATAACCACGTTCTTCATTAGCACCAACCAATTCTGTAGTAGATGTATTATCCGGAAGTATAACAGGTACGTTACAAGCCATAGCTTCAATCGTAGGTAATCCGAATCCTTCGCCTACGTTGGTAGATATAACTACATCACTAGAACCATACACTAGAGCCAAGTTATCCTGAGATATTCCGGTAAAGGTATTGAATGAATCGCCTGTGAACTTGATGCGACCATTGTCTATAAGTTCTTGTGCATCTAATTCAACTTGATCACATGTAGATATAAACTGTGCTAATAAATCACCACCGATGTCTTTACGTTTAGCATGTAAATAAAGCACAGCATTCTCATGTTCTTTGTAGAACATTAAAAAGCCAAGCATAGTCCTGTAGAAATCTTTTCGCCATTGATTTCTACCTACGTTGGTAACTAGAAAATCATCTTTAGTTAATCCGAACACTTCAGCTCTAAATTTCTTTCTAGATAGTGGTTCAGGTATCTTATACACTTCTGGGTCGATACCGTGATATATAACAGATAACTTTTCGCCAATCTTACCGTATTTCTTAATGGCAGATTGTTTAGCATACTCAGTAAATACAATAGGGTAGTCATAAATCTTGATTAACTCTTTAACAATATCCCCTATGAACTGTTCTTCAGTATCAACTGGGAAGTAAGCGACTGTTTTGAAATCGTGTTCTATCTGAGCTTTCTTGATTGTTGGTAATAATGAATAAAGTATTTCCGGGTCATTGTTAGTAATAAGTATATCGAAGTCACCTTGTAGTATGAACTCTTTAATCATGTCCCGACCTAGAGGATCTGCACCGTTGAATGTAGCTGGATATATGATATAAGGGAACTTATCTCGGTCATAATAAGGGAAGTTATGATTAATCGCTACAATCTCAATCTTAGCTTTCGTTGATTTATATATTTGTTTGAGTACATTGTCCGTAACTCTACCCATACCGGTCTGAGCCATTGGAGAATCTCCGTAATACAATATCTTTAGTTTAGCCATTTAAGTAATTATCAAATTTAAATAACTGATTGTTGAACGGTATTGTAAAAGTTTCGCCATCTCTTTTACCACCATTCTTTTCTACATAGTACTTAAGATACAATTGATACGTAACATTGTTCTTAAAATTTAGCTGTGGGTCTGCGTTTATAGTTGAACTGGTAGGATGTTTAACCGGTAGTCTAGTTTCAATTAATTCATATCCTTTTTGTCTAGCCCAATAATAAAAATCTGTATCTGCAAAATAACCAGGGAATGTTGTATCCCACATAAGCTCTTTTACCAATTCACCGTTAATAACCATGAGTGAATCTTCATTCGTGAACATAACACCCCATCTTTCTTTGTTAAGTGTACAAAGTTTAGCTCTCTCTTGTAACTTCTCTAATACTCCGGGTTGTGGTAACGCATCTTCATGCATAACGAAGTAATAGGGGTTTTCATTTCTAATACATAAACCTCTAAAATAATTCATACTTTGTGAGTAAGTAAGAGGTACAATCGGATTAACAACCGTTTTCTTTATATACCTAAGACCTTGCCCCCACGTATCATGATTTCGAACCGTGGGGATCATTTCGCAATCTTTGCTATTGTTAAGAACCAGTATATGACCATCGAAACTCTTTACACTCTGGATTGCATCCATGAGCATGTCCATTCGATTTGTATGCATAATCCCTATAAAGGGTTTAGCTAGTATCATGTTAGCCTTTTCAATTATATTAGACTTATCAAGTTCTATCGCCATGTATTGTTTTTGTAATATTCAATAGCTTCAGCAATTACTTCTGGAATATCTCTATACTCAATAGGGTATGGGTTTTTTGCAACAACAATACTATTAGGTGTTTCACCAAGTCGCATAGGAATTTCTTTAATCTCTGATGTAGTTTCAACACCGGAAGCTTTTCCTAAATCAATAACCAACTGAGCTATTTCCATAACTGATGGAGCTAAGCCAGTTCCTGCTTCGTATTCATTTTTACCGGGAAGTATTTCACCTGAGATAGTATCTTCTAGGACATTTACTAACACTTTAGCAACGTCACCTACATATACTAAATCCATAACAGAACAATGTTCTTTTCCACCGTAGACTGTAATGTCTTGGTTCTGGAGCATTTTTGTAATGAATGTTGGCAACACCTTACCTGTATTTTTAACCTTTTGTCTTGCACCAACTGCATTAAGTGCTTTTACACAGTTTCCTCTTACGTTGTTGTACTTCACATACTTCTTAAGCATCCTACTCTGAAAGTCCTTACTTGAAGAATAATCATTATCTTCAAAGTAATTACCAACTGAGATAAACACAACAGGTACATCAAACTCTGAACATGCATCCAAGATATTAAGACCACCATTTACATTTACGTCATTAAACACCCGGCTTTGTCTTGTATGCTTTGTACCTAGCAATCCTGCTAAGTGAATAACCATATCTGACCTTTCAACTAAATGATACATTGATGCTGTATCTCTAATATCTATACCTGCATAAACCAACATATCGCCCGACTCTAATTCTTTAGCAAACTCATCCTTAAAGATAAATTCTGTTGTAAGAATGTTTGTTATAACTCTATATCCCTTACTAAGAGCTTCACGCATAGTGTAATAGGCTATGAAGCCATTACCACCGGTCACGAACATCACTTTTTTTTGTTCCATAACTATAAATAAATAATTTAATTAGGGGTCAACAATTTATAATAACTAGCACTTAGTTTATCCTGTGATAGTTTCTTGTATCTTTCAAGTATATCAGTTTCTAGTAGAGCTGGTTTTTGATACGGTGAGAATGAAAAGTGACAACATAACGCATTACCACAAATAGCATTTTTCTTCTTAACTCGTATTGGGTATGTTTGTGTTAGCCATATTTCTTCATCAAGAGCCATTGTTCTAATTTCTTTATCGATCTCACGTCTGTAAATACCGGCTGGGTATTTGTCAGAAGTAAACACTTCAAGTATTCCTTTAAATTTCTGCATTTCACTTCCAAAGAAGGCAAAGCTTGAAATTGAAAATCTATCATAAGCTTCAAGTATTACGTCATCAATATACATTTCCTTTTCATCATCCATTTCAATTCTTTTGAGCAATACTTCATGTATATAGATTGCGAAGGCTGGACTGCTCCATCCTATAACATCCATACAAAATGGGGTACATACACCGAAGTCATCATTAATAACTTTCTTTTGTTGCTGATAGTATGAGATAGTTGCGTTGTTGTGTATCTCTGGAAAAACCAAAAGAAAGCGTTTGTTCTTTATTCTGAAATCCAATAAGTTCTTAAAGAAGTCTTCATGTATATAAACGATGTCATCATCGAGTCTTATATATATGGTGTCTTCATCAATCATGTATCGGTAGAACTTCCCGGTATTGTGTTGTACAGGGTGTTCTATGAACACATCATCCTTGGGTACTGTATACATCTTAAACAACGGGTTAGTACATAAGTTGTCTAGGAATTTCAAATCGTCTACCTTCACGGTATTACGAAGTATCATTACTTCATCTACAATATCCGAATCACGCATTAAATAATTAACCAATATGGACATTGTACGTTCTCTACCGGATGGTATGAAACACTTGATTTTGTATCCCTTATACATTGTGGTCTTCGATTAATTTATAGTAGTTATCCTTAAACTCAGCACCAAGATCTTTTAATTGTTCTATCGTGTAATTCTTTTTAACTTTCTTTAGAGCCAACAATTCCCTATACCTTTCATAACCATATTTATTAATTAAGTATACACAGTATTCATCATAAGCACCGTGTTTCTTCATGTTACAGAGCCAACATTGATTATGTACCAGTTCAGGTACGAATAGCACAGCGTTACATCGGCTTGATACACCGTGACCGGCTTGTAGCTTCTTAATTGATAATGGGGTTTTACATGTTACGCAGTAACCTTTGTTAAGTTCACCGGTTTGTTCCAAACATTCTTGAGTACGTTGCCATCTACTAAACCACTTCCAAGCATAATCCTTGGCAAGTTCTTTGGGGGATTTTTTCTTTCTTTTAGGCATAATTGATTAAAGCACTTTAGTACAATCACGTCAATATCAAGGTCAGATTCCTCTAATTCCGGCAAATTCCATAGCTTAGGGAATCTGACAATTAATGGCTGTATTAAAGGATTATATTATATAATATATAAAATATATATATATTTATCATATATCATATAGATATACTACTACGTAAGGATTAGTTACTACTTTCATACATACATACAAAGTCAGATTCCCGTATGACCCCCCACCTTTATACTGTTCATTGAAAATAAGAATATAAATATACATGTGGGGGGTGGAATTAGGGAATTAGGGAATCTGACATTTTTAATCGTAACATTTATGTAACACAAATATTAAAATCATTGTGGATAACTTTTTTGAAATCACAAAAGACCATCAAAAAGACCAAAACCACTTCATGGGGGTGAAAAAGGGGTGAAGTGTGAATTTGACGCTCCTAGACTGGTCTGGTGATAGCCACTTCACCTTTTTCACTTATGTGTGTATATATTTTTTTTATTTATATAACATTTATGTAACAAACCCTTTAGTGTTATGTGTTAGTTGATGTTTTTGAAAAAACTACATATTGAAAAATATATGTGTACTAGGGGTGAAAAGGTGAAAAAGGTCAAAAAAGGTGTTTCTGTGGATAACTTTTGTAAAACACCCTGTAGTTTATATCCACTTTACAAATTAAACGGAAGGGTATATATTAGATTATGAACACAGAAAGATACGTCAAAAACATTTTTGAATTTTACGGCTAGGAGATAGTCTGCTTCTTTTTGTGTTCAACAATTCGCAACTATCTCCTAACTGTAGCAAGGACAAATAAATGCTTACAAGAACCAATAAAGAAAGATACCATGAGCTTCCAGAAATAATGGATATATATGATGGTGGGGCTTTTAGTATTGATGAATATCCAGAGATAGTGAAAAATATGGTAGATGGTATTGTAAAGTTCTCAAGACTTAAAGTGTCAGAGGAAATTACGCTTCCAGCTGTTATGACTGCATTAGCATTTTTAGTAAACAGTAAAAGAGTCACTTACGAATCATACAGCCCTAAGAACCCTTTTCTTAATGTATACACTATCATATTAGCACCAAGTGGAGCTGGTAAAGATTTTCCAATGAGTATTATAACAAACCATTTGTTTCCCGATATAATTGCTACATTAGAGAAAAGCTACAATGATTTTGAAAAGGAGTATTTTGAAGATCCCCGAACTAAGCTGAACATAAACAACGATTTTGATTTATCTAAAAAGGAATTAAAAGTACTGATAGAAGACAATCCAATCAAAGGATTTTCAGTATCAGTAGACTCAGGAACAGACGTTGGATTCAGGGAATTTACTAGAACCTATGAGTTATGGGAAGTTGGTGTACCTATGTTTAGAATGGATGAATTTAGTTCCTATGTCGGTGCAAATAGACCAGTTGAGAAAAAAGATTTCCTAAATGACCTGCTTAGTTCTTTTAACAGAGGTTATACTTCAGGTAAAGTTACAGGTAATAGGAAAAAGGTATTAAAAGTTGGTGACACACCTTGTATACTATTCACAGGAACATCCCTAGATTTAGTTAATGATAACAAGAGCAAAGAAGAATTAATCAATTGGCTTTATGGTGGTTTTGCTAGAAGGTCAACTATCGTATATATAGACAAAGTTCGTAAGAACATAGCCAAGGGAGAAGACGAATTTGATTACTCACAAAGGATTAGAGATGGTGCAAAAGAAGGTGTTGATATTCTCAATGGTGTTAAAGAAGTTTTGACTAATAAATTCACTAGCATGACTAAAAATAAAACAATTTCTTGTTCTAGCGATGCAGATTTAATACTTACTAAATATGAAACTTATTTAGACCTCAAATCTGATAAAGCAACATTGAAACAAGAGTTCAACGGTCGTAGTGTAAAAGCACGCAATCTTGCAGGTGTTTTATCTCAGATACGCAGTCCAAAATGTAGTGTGATTGAATTAGAAGATATAATTAACGCCATTAGATACAATGAATACTACGGAAGTAGGTTAGAACAGTTTGTTAAACTAGAAACACAAACATTTGCTGAAAAGGTTTACTATTTCGTCAAGAACTTTAGAGATGGAGCTACAACTACCGATATAAGAAATGAAAGATTTGTCGGTTGGAATAGATTTGCGTATGAGTTTAAGAGTGCTTTGCCAGAGATTGAATCACTTGCACAAGACGAAAACTTAGAATTCAGAGAACTTACTCTTGCCAATGGTGGTAAAAAATATATATTGGTTTCAGTAAAAGATAAAGACGAAACCAGGACAGCTCCAATAGAATATGACTTGAATGGTTTTGAAATTAGTTGTTCAAACAACTTAAATGATAATCCATGGGAAGCCAAAGGTAGGACTTTTGAAAGAGCCAAAGTATCAGAAGATACTTTAATAGACACGATAAAGAAAACTGCAATAATGCCAAACTTATTAGAAGGTGGTAAGACTGCCAAGCATGTTGTTCCGGGTGGTGTACTTATGGGGATAGATATTGATGATGGTATGTCGTTATTAGAAGCCAAGAGTTTTTTTGAAGACAACAACATAAGGTGTCTGATTATAACAAGTGCAAGTCATCAACAAGAATACAAGAAACAAACTAACCGGGAGATAACAGACAAAGTAAAAGCTAAAAAGATAAAACCAAAAGATAAGTTCCATGTGTTCGCATTTTTGAATAAGCCATGGAATGGTACTCCGGAACAATGGAAAGCCATGTACAAGAATGTAGTGGGAGATATAGGGAATGTAGATGAAGCTTGTAGCAATATCAACCGGATGTTCTTCAGATCTCCAGAAGATGCTGTAGTTTATCGTTTGAACGGTCACGGTATAGACTGGGAATCATACCTAGAAGGCTCTAAGCCGAGATTTAAGAGGGATGCAATGATAGTTGATACAAGTACTGGTATAAACAAGATAAAAGACTTTACACCGGAACAGAACGTGGACTACTACACAACAAAAGTGTTGGGTATGTTGGTTATATTAGAAGGTAAAAAAGTAGTTGGCAAGAATGGTGAAAGCATACCGGGTAGAAATGGTTATCTAAATAACATCTGGAAAGCACATTTTGATATTGGTGGAGTAAGCAGGGCAGAGATTGCTGTCAGGTATGCCAATACAAGTTATTGTAAGCCATCCTACGAAGAACATGAAATAACGGAAATGTTACATAACAAGAAGTAGTTAATTAAATTATTATTTTATATACATGAAGTTCACAGATATATTTAAAGTATTCTTTGTAGATGAAGAAGTACTGGATGGTGAAAAAAGAACTGTACTGGTCAAATTAACAGAAAAAGAAGTGTCAGAGATCAAAAGACTTCGTAGATTAAGAATGCAGTACACATACAACATGGGAAATCTTACAGATTTTGAAATTAGAGAGTTTTTGAACTCTCCACCACTATAGTTTGACTTGTTATACGGGTTTGTATAATATGTAACATTTAAGTTAATTAAGGCGAAAAGATATGAAAGCAATATCTGGTGAATTTATAGATACAATAGTTCTAAACAAGTTATTAGAAGTGTTCATAAGTCTGCAACGTGCGAAGGGTGAGGATGAATTAATGGTGAAGGATTTCTATATCAAACAAGCACAGTACGATATAAACAAGTTAATTAATTTGTTAGAGAAACAAATTGATGAATAAAGAAGTGATCATATCTGTACAGGAATTAGAAACTGGTTATACAATAGAGATAACCAAGAGTAGAAGGACACTTTTATACCCTGTTGTAAAAATCATGTACAACGAAAAGGTACAAGAAACAGAATACATAGTAGAGAACAGTCCAGATGACATAGTTACCGGAAAAGTATTTTTAGAAGTCCGGGACAACCTAGAGAGTAAGGAAGCTGAAACATACTTAGAGATAGCCCAACTGGTTCATATCCAGAAGCTAAGAAACATCAAAGAAGAAATCGAAAGATACATCTCGGAAATATTCGCACTATAAGATACTTGACACATATATACAGGGTGGTATATACTTAAGTATTAAGTTAATTAAATTATTAAAGGCGAAAACTTATGGAGATAAAGAACACTTCAGAGTTAGTAAAAGAAACAAAGGTGAACATGCTTTTGTACGGTTCACCGGGTAGTGGCAAGACAACAATTGCCGGTACGTTTCCAAAGGCTCTATATCTAAATATAGAAGCTGGAGTATCTACATTAATAGGTACAGATACAGATTTCGTAGACATTACTAAGTGGGATGATATGAAAGAAGTATTTGATACACTAACAGCAGATGGTTCTAAGTATGAATCAGTAATCATAGATTCTGTTACAGAACTTATGAAACGAAAGAAAGCTGAAATGCAAGGTAGCGAAGAAGCGTTGTCACAAAGACAATGGGGTATCTTAATAGACCAGATGGAAAACATGCTTAGATCATTCCGGGACTTACCTATAAACGTGTTGTTCATATTTTCAGAAAAAGAGATTGATGATGAAGGTCTGTTAGTAAAAAGACCAAGCATTAGTGGTAAAAGTTTACCAACAACAGCATGTGGTTTTGTAGATGTTGTAGGTTATACAAAAGTTAAACAAGGTAAGGAAATTGAATATCTTACACAATTAACTCCAGATAAAAGGGTGTATGCCAAGAGTAGATTCCCTAAGTTGTCTGGTGACATTAAAGACTTTACATTTGATAAAGTAAAGAGTTCTATTTAAGTTTATTTATATATTTATATGTTAGACAAAACAAAGTCCACGGTTAGCACAGTAGGTCGAGAGAATAAGGTTGAAAAGATAACCATCTCTGACATCAATGAGTGTAACGAATCCGATACATACGGTGAAGTTACAATTGATTATCCTTACGAAATAGAATTTTCAGATTCTAGCGACAAGGTAATTATGAAAGAAAAGAGCCAGTCATCTTTAAGAGCCAAGAACTGGGACAAGAAATTTAGATTCAACGACAAGGGCTATGCATCCTTCTGGAGATACCAGAGCTTGTTAGCAGTAGCTACATTGAAAGTTAAATCCACAGGTAAAGACTTACCTAAAGAATTAGATCTAAATGATTTAGTTGGTTATGAATTTGACGGTGTAATTGTAAGATTAGACAAGGGTGATTTTATAGACTGGGTAGCAACATTTGAAGTAAATGATATACCAGTTCCAGTAAAGAAAAGTGAAACAACAGAAAATAAATCATCTGGAGCTTGGTAAGTAAAGAACCCGGAAGGTGTAACAACCTTCCGGTAATTAAATTGTTAATATAATAAGATGGATTTAGATAAAAGATTCTTCTCGCAGAACAACATAAGAACAGCATTAAGAAAGCTTGAAATAGGTATAAACAATGCTTATCTAGTCGAACTTATAAACAATGGTACGTTACCAGAACCAGAGATCCAAGAATTTACAGTTAAGTTATGGAGCTATTATAGAACCGTAGCATTAATTGAATATATCTACAGCACCAAGGACAAACAGAAAGCTGTAGACCGTAATGAAATAGATATAGTCTTAGAACAAATTAAAACAAGGAAATAATATGAAGTACAACATAGAAAAATATAACAAAGATTTAGCTAAAAAGCTTGAATTGGAAATGGTAGGGTGGTTGTTTATATTATTAGGATGTGGTGTGTTCGCATGGTTATGTTTTGAATTTGCGATGTTAGTTACTGGTAGAGCTAGTTTATTTAATTAAGGATAGTCATGAGTGTTGTAATAGTAAATATGCCAACTGGAAAAGAGTATTTTGACCAGATGGGTAATGCGATCAAGAGCAAGGCTAGGATTAAGAAGTTATTAGAAAAACCAGTAACGCCAGAGCAAAGGGCTGAGGCTATACGGGTAGTTGAGAAATTTAAGTTAATTAGAAAACAATATGAAAGAAAATCTAATAGGAGCTAGATTCATAGCTTATATCATAGATGTTGTACTTGTTGGGTCTGCTTATTCATTCCTAATATCGAATGGTGCAGATGGCATTGTTATATTCCTGGTTCTTTTGTATGAACCTATATTTATGTTTTTGTTCAGTGCAACATTGGGTAAGTTGTTTATGGGACTGAAAGTGGTTAGTTTTGATGGTTCTAGAATAAGTGGAGGACAAATAGTTGGTAGATGGTTAGCTAGATGCTTGAGTCAGATATTGTACATTGGTTATATTGTGGCAATATTTAGGGAAGATCATAGGGCATTACACGATATATTAGCCAACACGCAGGTAGTAGAGTCTTAGTACATTAAAATTTATATCTCTGTTCCTCGATCTGGGTGGTCACAAGCCATAGCCGTGTGTGGGTCGGCAACGACGCAAAACGAACACTTAACTGACGGCGAGCTGGGTCGAAGGATGGAGATATAAGTATATATAAGTTAATTATTTATACACAATGAAAAAGAAACACGACTGGGATTACAAAGGTTTATACGGTAACGAACTTTCTGACAAACAATGGGCAATACTGATACTTACTTATATAGCTCTTGTAATCTTTGGTTTTGCATTTCCAGAAATAGGTGTGGTCACACTGGTTGTTGTTCTTTTTTGTGTTTTTGCAGTGGTTTATGAAAATCTTTAAGTTAATTGGTATATATATGGAGAAGAAAGAGTATATTAACAAAAACTATGTCAGTAATTGTTGTGGAGCTGAGACAGGAGAGGAATGCAATGGAGTAGCTCTTTGTTTAGAATGTAAAGAATGGTGCGAAGTAGTTGAATTGTTAGATGATAAAACAGAGGGAGTTTTTGGGGATATGGACAAGGTAGTAGACAAATTTATGGGAGATATTGAAGATATATTGAAGATATTAAGAGTTAAAGAGGAATAAGATAAAAGTGTTAGATAAATTAACAAAACAAAAGTAATGAAGATAGATAAAGATTACAAAGGTTTAATTGATGAGGGTTATAGGTACAAGATAGAAGGAGATATAAAAACGACTGAAAATTTAGTGATAGACTTAGATAAAGGTTTGTTTGTAACAGGGTATATTCAAGCAGGTGGGTATATTTATTCAGGTAAGTCTATTCAAGCAGGTGGGTCTATTAAAGCAGGTTGGTATATTAGAGCAGGTGAGTCTATTTATTCAGGTGGTTATATTGAAGCAGGTGAGTCTATTTATTCAGGTGGGGATATTCAAGCAGATGGATATATTAAAGCAGGTAGGTCTATTCAAGCAGGTGGAGTTGTTAAGTGTGGAATATTAAAAGAATTGGGATTGCCAGAAGATAATGATGACAAGATAGAAGATAAAACAGAAGACGCAATGAAACTTTTAAAGGAAAAGGGATACAGAATAATCAAGGTTTAAATTAACTAAGTAATATATATGGAGAAGAAAGAATTAAAAAAGAGAATTGTTGAGTATGT
>Ga0307928_10002969_pt1 | contig 12951 bp, 18 predicted proteins | sample AceLakmetagen232_FD_201815 | JGI IMG/M metagenome (GOLD analysis project Ga0307928, IMG submission 201815) | Saline water microbial communities from Ace Lake, Antarctica - #232 | ecosystem: Environmental > Aquatic > Non-marine Saline and Alkaline > Saline | place: Antarctica: Ace Lake... | reverse complement strand
TCCGGGCGAGACGCTGTACATGGCCCGTCCTCAAGGTCGCCCGGAGGTTAGCCCAGGCGGGTACAAGGCGGCCGACCTGTTCGTGCTGGACGAGCCTGCGGTCATCGCGCCCGCTCCTGCGCCGCCGGCAAAGGCGGTGATCGTGTCGCTGAAGGCCGCTGCGTTGGCCGAGCAGAACGGGGTCGAGCTATCGACGGTGGCGGGCACCGGCAAGGGCGGCAGCGTTACCGTGGCCGACGTGCGGGCGCTGATAGGCGAATAGGAGGGCCGAGACGTGAAACAGCCATTTTGGATGAGAGTAGCGTGGTGGTTGCCGAGGCGCTTGGTGTATTTCTGCGCCATGCGCCTGATGGCCCATGCCACAACGGGCAAGTACGAGACAACCGTGGTGCCGGAGTTGACGGCAATGGATGCGCTCGACGCATGGGACAATTAGGCCCGGCCAGCAATGGCGGGCAAATGGGGCGGGCGCGGCGAGATGCCGAGTTGAACCGGCGCCAAGAAGTGAGACCGCCCCTTAGAGCGAGGGCCAGCGATGTCCAGCCGTAGCCGTCGGGTTCCGGTGTGCGGCGTGTGCCACAGGCGGCCGGGGCTATACTCGCGGGGGCTGCACGGCACGATTTGCCGGCAGTGTTGGCGGAAGTACGAGAAACGCAAGGGTCGGCAATATGGGCGCTTCCTAATGGCGAGGCTGCTGGCCTGCTCGACGGCGCATCTATTGGCGCGTGATTGGTGGTGTGGGCTGGGCGTGGCGATCAAGGCGTGGGTGCGAGGGCGATGAGATGCTGAACTGGCTCGGCTGGCTAACGATGCGAATAATACTCATGAGGCACCGGCTCGGCAAGCTGTGGTGCAAGTGGCGAGGCATGCACCACTTCAAGCATCGCAAGAGCGGGTATTACCAGTGCTGCTGCGGGCTGTACTTGTGGTCTCGCGGAGCCGAGACAGAGTGGCAGATCTCGGGCGGCGACAGCGACAACAAATGGAGGCCGTGCAATGACTGACAACTGGCGACCAGAAGCAGAGATTATGGCAGAAAAGGCATTCAGCGAGAAGCAACAATTGGTATTCAGGCGCTGGATTAACAGGGTGCTGGGCCTTGAGGCTCGCATCAATGAGCTTGAGACCGAGTCGGCCGCTCAGAAGCGCGAGATTGCGGCCCTGATAGCAAGTGGGCGCACCGTGTTCCCGCCGGCATACACGCCACCGCCGACGCAACACATTGGCACCGACGACCCGCCTCCGCCGCCGGCCAAAATATGGTGCTGCGGAGGCGACATGCTGCACCAAGAGCCGGTCAGGCACGGGTTCAACACGTTTCCGGGGTACGTAGACGAATGATGCGACTCGGCGGCGTGGAGGAGCGAACCTTGCCGGGCCTGACGCACGCCATGCGCAGGCTCAAGAACGGGTTCGCCGTGCAGCCGATCTACTACAAGGACGACCCCGAGTGTGACGAGGCGTGGGCCGACCGCGAGAGTATCCATTATGGTGGCCGGAAATCGCCGGGCTGGAAGCAGAACATGGAGATGGAGCTTGTCCGCAGCGGGCGGCCCGTCTGGCCGATGCTGGCCGATGAGTACCACGTCCGCACCATTCCGCGCAATCAGTACCTATCATCGGACTGGGCCGTGTGGAGGTCGCTCGACCGGGGCATGGCCCACCCGTACTGCTGCGCGTGGGCGGCGGTTCACAAGAACGACGACAAGTACTTCTTTCGGCAGCTGTACCGACGGGACACACCGATTCCGATTATCATCAAGCAGACAAAGGACGCAGACGGCGAGGACGAGGACTGCTGCGGCAACGTGGCGGATAGCGACTTTTGGTCGCGTGACCCGATGGGCACCGGCGGTAAGGCGTTCGAGACCTATGCCGACAAGTTCGCCCGTGCCGGGTTGCCGTTGATACTCGCCGACAAGAGTAAGGTCGGGTACGACACGCTGACCGAGGGCTTCTTTGCGAGCGTGGCCCGGTGGGCGCTGGGCCACCAGGACAGGGGCGGGCTGGACGTTATCAGGGAAATGATGGGCGCTCCGACGTTGACCGCGGGCGACATTCAGCGGATCGCGGACAAGCCGGCGATCTGGTTTCACCCGAGTTGCGCGAGCGGAGCGGAATCGCTGTTCAAGCAGTGCGAGAACCTGCGGTACAGGGAGCACAAGAACCCGCTGCACACGGCGGCCCCGGGCATGCCCGAGGACAAGGAAGACGAGGGGCCGGATGTTGTGCGGTACATGTGCCAGACGAAGGCGGTACAGTGGTCGATGCCGAGGCGCGAGAACACGCACGACCTGATCGAAGAGCTGCTGGCGATGAACGCGGCACAGGCGAAGGAGGTGAGCTCGTGGCGGTAGATAAGAAGATTCCCAAGATGATTGAGCAATGGAGAGATAGCTTGGATGAGTATCCGAGCGGCGGCCCGATGCCTGAGTCGTCTGACTTCCTGCGGCTGGGTGAGCTTATTCAGGATGTGGTAGCAGAGATCCTGGAACGCGAACAGCGTCTGATTCGTGACATGGCTGCGGAACTCGCTTCTGACAAGGAAGTTCTGGAGGGCTACCGTGCAACCTGTAGCACGCACAGCAGTGAGTATGCGCGATTATTGATTCGTTGCGAGGCTGCCGAGGATGCGAAGGTCAAGTCGTTCCTCGTGAGTGAGCAGTTGAAGGCCGAGAACACGAAGCTCAAGGCCCTGCTTGCGGCCCACGAAATGGCAAAGACGATGACGCCTGGAAAGATAGAACACCCCCTTGCTCGCGTCCTTGAGTATGTTCGGGACGCAGAGGAGGTTGAGATACACGAGGAGGCTGAGCGCGTTGCCGTCCAAGCGATATTGGAAAACGTCTGTGGAGCATAGCTAATGCCAACGGCAGAATTACCACCAGAGTTCGGCGGGCAAGGCTCGGTGCCCAGCCCAGCGACCGAGGGCCGCACGGACATGCTTGAGCGGCGGCAGGGCGCGTTCAAGTTCTTCAGCGACCTGATAACCGGCGCGGGCCTCAAGCAGCCGCGTGGCGAGTGGGACAAGGCACACGACAACTATGAGGACGACCCTGCGAAGCCGAAGCTCGTCAACCTCTGGCGTGCGAAGGTGGACACGCAGGCGGCGTTCCTTGCGGGCGAGGAGGCGGTTCTGCGATTCACTGTGCCGACCGCGCACGTAGACGACGCGGTGATTGACCAGCGGCGTGACACCGAGCAGGCCGTGTACGACTATATCCATGCGGAGATGGGCTTCGCCGACAAGCTCGATGATTTCCGGCACTCAGCGGACGTTACCAACGTCGGTTTCCTCGTCCACCAGCCGGACATTGACAAGTGGCTACCGAGCATCATCTACCTTGAGCCGGAGCAGGTGGCGATAGACGGCGCGTGCGGTGCGGACATGGCGTCTGCCGGGTGGGTGGCGTACTCGCAGTACAGTTCCCCGGACGAGTTGCACGCGCACTATCCGGCGGTGCCGATAGAGGTCTTTCGGCTGGCGGCGGCGAAGAAGGGGTTTCAGTCGGCGGCAACGGACAGCGACGAGGCCCGAGCGGCCCGTGGCCGGCTCGACCAGTCGCCGGAGGCGAAGGACACGCTGAAGCAGTGCCGCGTCTGGCGGTTCTATGCTCGCGGCCACTTCGCGTTGTACGACCACACGCCGGACGCCCAGGGCAAGGCCGAGGGCGGCGGCGAGGACGCTATGCGCCCCGGCGCGGAGTTTGACACGCCGGAGGGCGAGGCACGGCGGTATCTGTTCCTGGTTGAGGGCATGGACGTGCCGCTGCTTGACCAGATGGGCTGGCCGCCCCTGCTGCTGCTCGACAAAGACGAGTGGCCGATAACTGAGTTGACGTACAACAAGGCTCGCAAGAGCGTGTACGGGTTCCCCGACTACCGGCACGAGAAGAGCCTGCTCGAAGAGATCGAGCGGGTAGTGAAAGACCTGACGGCCAAGCACGGGCTTGAGGGTCTGAAGGTGGTCACGAGTGGGGGGCTGTCGAAGACCGCGAAGCGTGGCCTCAAGAAGTTCCTTGAGGGCAAGGGTATCCAGGTGCTTGAGGATTGTATCGACGGGAACGGCAACGCGCAGGTCAAGGTGCTTGAGTTGCCGGGCCTGTCGGCGGACGACCTGACGTACCTGACGACGCTGATCGAGATGTACGACCAGATTTCGATGCAGCCGCGTGCGACGCGCGGGAATGAAGACCCGGACAAGACCGCGACGGCCACGCAGGTCGAGACCGACATGGCGACGGCCCGTGCCAACCGCCGGCTGCGGATGTACGAGGCTGCGCTTGCCGTGGTGGCGAAGAAGACGATGCAGATGGCACACGCGATGCTGCCGACGCTGACGCAGGTGCAAGTGCCGGGCGTTGAGGAGCTTGCGGAGTTGCCTTACGCTGCCGTCGAGGCGCTGATGCAAGAGATTCCGGGCGCGAAGATCGTACAGCTTGGCGTCGAGGCGATGGCGGGCGAGGACTCCGTGGCGTGGTTGGCTATGCCCGAGGGCGACGACACGCGCGGGTTCATCGCCTTGCTGCTGCGGTCGGTTCGTATCTCGGTCGAGCGTGGTAGCACACAGCGACATGTGCGGCTCCAGAAGGTCGCGGCCTTCCGGCAGGTGTTTGCCGAAGTGCTGCTGCCGACGGTTCAGGCGTTGGGTGCGCCCAGTGCACTGGTGGAGTCGGTGAAGAAGATGCTCGGCATGATGGGCCTGGACGAGTTCGACAGCATCGTGAAGGAGCTTGAGGTGGCTGCGGCTGGCCTTGCAATGCAGCAGGCGGCGGAACAGGCTGCGGCGCAGGCCGCGTTGGCGGCCCCGGGCGCACAGGTCGCGCCGGGCGGCGGGGCTGCGGCCCCGCAATCAGCGCCGGCCCCAGCCGCCGCACCGGCCCCGCAAGTAGTTCAAGGAGGCGGCATCTGATGACGCGCTACGAATACGAGTGCGACAAGTGCCACGAACGCCACGACGACTTTCAGGCGATGGGCAACGCGCGGCAGTGGCTCAAGTGCCCGGACTGCGGCGGGCGCGCTCACCGCGTATACAGTATCAGTCTCAAGACGGACACGAACAACCCGCTTCGTAAGTTCAGCCGGCAACTGGGCGTGAAGATCGAGACGCGGGCCGACGCCGACCGCGTGTTCGCAGGTCGCAACCTCGTGATGGCGAGCGGGCGCGAGTGCGATTCAGCGGCCCGCGACAGCCGCGCCGAAGAACTACGGCTCGACAAAGTTGTGCGCGACGGCGTGCGCGAGTATAATAACTTGCCTGACCGGCTGAAGCAGGCGGACGCGGCGAAGGTTGCGAAGGACGAGGCGGCTCGGCCGACCGTTACGGCCGCACCAATTCAGTGAGGAAGAACGATGAGCGAATGGAAGACCGAGACGTGTGAGACGTGCGAGTTCCAAGCGAACGGACTGTGCCGCTGTGACCCGCCAGTCGCGCAGGTATTGGATGGCGTACTTTATACGCTCTACGCGACGACTGTTCGGGACGGCACATACATTTCCGCCTGCTCCAAGTGGCGACCAATCGAACCGCCGGCGACGAACATTGCTGACTTGAAGGACGAATAGATGAGATAACACATATCGCGGGGTAGGGCAGCTTGGGTAGCCCGCCGGCTTCATACGCCGGAGGTCGTCGGTTCGATTCCGACCCCCGCTACCAGACAACCGAACCGAAAAGCGCCGCGACTGATCCTTGCGGCGCGGAGAACTCCGAAGGGGTCGATTCCGTGCACGGCGGAATCGACCCCTTTTTTTCGGCCTTACTGAGAGGAGAGAACGATGGCGCGACGGAGAAAGAACGAGGCGGTTGAGGGGTCTGGCGCCGCCACGGCGACCTCGACCAGTTCCGAAGTGGCCGCGGCGGACGCGACCGGCAAGCGGGGCGAGTTGTGCATTGTGAACGAATCGGCTAGCGAAGTCTGGCTCGGGCTGGGAACGGCTGCGATTGCGCATCGGGGGCCGTACCTTCGCCCATACGGCGGGGTGTGGTGGACTCCTGCGAACGACACGGTGTTTATGGGTGCGGTGAACTGCATCCAAGAGGGCGATGGCGACCTCATTCTTAGCTACTACGAGTATTAGGGAAGGAGACTCAAGATGCCCATAATGAATGGCAACGTGACAAGTTGGCTGATGGCTGGCCTTGCGGCGAACAGCAACGCGGTCTATGTGGCAAAGGGCGGGAACGACTCGACGGGCGACGGGTCGATGTTGGCCCCGTACCTGAACGTAGACGTGGGCCTTGCGGCCTGCACGGCGAACCGGAAACTTATTTCCCTCGGGCCGGGCACGTTCAGCAACGGCGAGATTACATGGCCGACCACCGTTAGCGGGATCAAGATCATCGGTGCCGGGACGAACGGCGAGACCGTGATCGCTTCGGCGACTGGCGACCAGGTTATCAGTGTGACGCCCGGGGTGCAGACGGCGGCGTTTACGCTGGGTCTGTCGCAACTCGTGCTCGACCACAACGTGTCGGGGCAGGACGGCATTCTGCTGACCAACGCCGCGATGACGAAAGCGTTGACGCTGTACCTGACGCACTTCGGCAGCGTGGCGAACGCTTTGACGGACGAGACGCTGAAGTATGTGCAGGCGGACGCGACCGCCGGGATAAACACGTACTGGGACGGCCAGAACGGGAACTGCGGTGGCGACGTGTACCTGACGGCGGCCAGTGCCGACAACATCTTCAAGGCCCGTGGCGTGGAGTTCATCGCCGGGATGGAGACTGCCGCGACGGCGAAGGCGACGCAACTCACGCTCATCAACTGCGGCGTGTTGGCCGGTGGCATTACGGGCGGTGAGGCGACCCAACTCGCCAACGCCCTCAACTGTTACAGCATCACGGGCGCGACGTATGCCGCGTTCGCCACGACCGACTTCGCGGGTTCTCACTCCGAGGTTATCGGATAAGGAGGGAAACGATGCCGAACTACAGCAACGACTACCTCGGCCAGAAGATCAAGGCCATTGAGGCGGACGTACAGGAGATTGAGGGGCATATTCATGCCGGCGAGCGATGGTTTGGCTTGGCGGCGTCTGTGTCGGGCGAGACGCACCTTGCCGACCGGATCGGCGCGGGCGCGGCTACGGCCGAGTGCGCTGTCGTGGTGATCGACGCGGGCAACGACGACTGGGGGACGTGGACGCAGATTCTGGGATCGAGCGACACGCCGGCGCATACGGGCGCGAAGCATTACTCATTTCGCCAAGTCCATATCACGGATACCGAGACGAGGGCGCAGCGGTACATGTTCCAGGTCGCGTTTCAAGAGGACGCGCCCGCCGATGACCCGGGCGACACGGACGTTTACACCGAGCACGAGTTCACGTCTTCCGGGATCGCGGCGCTTGAGACGATTCCCCCGGTGACGATTCAGTCGCCGCATGCTGCCAGTGGTACGAAGGCGTGGATGCGGTCGCGTGCGCCGAACGTGAACACGAGCACGATGAGTTTCTATTTCAGTCTTCGAGAACACTTCTAGGAGTAGCACGATGGCAAAGGAAACTGGTACGCAGGCGGGCGACGGCGCCACGCCGGCAACAGTTGACAAGGCGGCCGAGGCGAAGGCAGCGGACGAACTGGCGAAGGCGAGCGAGACGGACGCCGTTGGCGTTGCCGAGTTGCCGGACATGATGTTCAGCGAGCCTGTGGTTGATAAGGGTTCTGTTGCAGCGGACGGCACGGGCCGCGAGCCGGCAGAGGTTATTGCCACGGAGACTGCGAAGGCTGCGGCGGCAGAAGAGGCAGCCCCTGTCGAGACCGCGCCAGCCGTGGAAACGACAGAGACGGCGGCGGCGGACGGCGAGTTCGACGCCGACGCCTTTGCGAAAGAGTACGGCGTGAAGGACGCCGATTTGTTCAAGGACTGCAAGGACACGGGCGCGGCGCTTGAGGTGCTTGGCCGGCGTGCTGGCTTCTGGAGCAGCAAGTACGGCGAGCAGACAGCGGACGTGGGAACCAGTCGGCAAGAGATTGCACGGCTGACCCGCGAGCTTGAGACCGCACGCGCGAAGCCCGCAGCGACAGAGGACGTGGCCGGAACGGGGGTGGCCCCCCCGGCAACGGTCGCCATGACGGCAGAGCAGAAGGAAGAGTATTTCGCGCTTCAAGACACCGACCCACTGGCGGCCCGTCGAATGCTCGACGGACTGGCAGGAACCGGAGCACCTACGGGGCTTACGGCCGAGCAGGTCGAGAAGCAGATCGAGCAGCGGATACTCGAACGGGACGTTGACAAGGACGAGGATGCGGACGAAGCCGCACTCGTGGCCGCACACCCGGACTGGGAAGCCCGCAGACCGGAGATGGAAGCGGTGGTTACGGAACTCGGTGGCTTCTACCCGCCACTTAGCGACACCCACGCACTTGCAGGGCTTCGGCACCAAGACCCGGCGGCCTATGCCGGGGTAATGGCGAAGATGCGAGGCGGGCTGTTGTACGAGGACGCGCGGGTACTAGTGATCGACCATCCGGCGGCGCTTCAGGCGTCCGGTACGACAACTGGGCCAACGGCCCAGACAGTGGCGGCCCGTGTCGCGCAAGCGAAGCACGACGCAGGCCCAGGCAAGAACGCATCAGTCGAGACACAGCCGTCGTCTGAGACGGCGGCGATAGGTTTGGAGGGGCTGTCCCGCGAAGAGCAGGGCGCTCCACTCGGCTGACATCATGACAAGGAGGTGACTTATGGCATTTGCAGGCGAAGAAATGGCAGGCGAGGCCATGCGCAACAAGGTCTCGGCTGCACTGACACAAGGCGTCTCGCTGAAGAGCGCGATGCTGTTCCTGTTGACGATGGGGCTTTTCCAGACGGAAAAGAACCTCCCCACCACGCTATCCAACTGGCGCAAGGACTTCGGTTGGAGCGAGGCGAGCGGCGAACACTACGACGTGAAGATTCTCATCAACCGTCCAACCGCGACACAGCGGGCAAAAGGCGGACTGCGAGAGCGCGCGTTCACCGAGCGGAACATTCTCGATACCGCCACTTACGACTACTTCACCATCGAGCAGACGTACGGCGTCAACGAGGACGACATGCGCCTGAACCGCGACTCGGATACGCGGCTGGTGAACATTCGCAAGCAAGAGCGGTTGCAGGCTGAGGCCGCTATTCACGCGCAACTCATCAACGTGCCCTGGTACGGCGATTCAACGGGCCACAACCCGGGCCTGACTCTCATGTCGCCTACCGCGTACGGTGCCTCTTCGACCGTTGGTGGAATTGCGATGGACATCACCGACGACAACAGCTTCGAGTATTGGAAGCCGGCGTCTTACGATTACGACACCGATACCATCGCGGCCGATTTACTGTCGATCTCCGAGGGCGCGATTGACGCGACCGAAGTTTCTCAGTCGGCAGGCGGGCTTGGCGTTGTACGGCCCGACTTCGCGGCACTCGATCCGCTGGCGTGGGTGCAGTTGATCAAGTTCACGGAGGACAACCTTCAGATCAACATCAGCAGCGGCACGGCCCCGCGCAACCTCAATATGTACTCGGCGGGGATTCCCAACGTCGATCTCAACGGCGTGATCCATTTCCGCGACCACCAGTTCGGCGGCAGCACTGGTTACGTCGATGCGTCGGCGGTCGAGGAAATCCTGTACGGTAGCTCGAAGGCGGTCAAGCTCATCACGGTGAACAGCAAGAGCGAGGGGTTCATTCGGGCGTTGCCCGTCATCAAGAACAGCCCGCTCGTCACCGGCGAGCTTGGCGTGTTCAAGGTCGATCCGTTCGCGTTGGTCATCACCGACCCCAAAAAGTTCGGTCTGGCCCACACGTAGCACTGGAGCGTTTCCCGTGCCGTCCGACGTGGGCGGCACGGTCGTTCCGTTTTGCAGAAAGGAGACTCAAATGGACTTGCTCAGTGTTGCAAACGTTACTGCCGTGTCGCTTACCGCGAGTTCCTCGTGGACGCTCGGCAGAGAGTACACGGTGTTCAGTTCGACCTACGGCGAGTGCCGTGCGGTCTATGTCAAGCTCAACGACGAGGTAACCGTTGCCGGCGCCCCGATGTACCCGGTGCTGGCGAGTTGGGACGTGGCGGGCTTGTTCCTTGTGGATGAGGACGAGAACGTCGGGGGCGTCATTGGTCAGGAGTGGTGTGCCGGCAGTTGGCTCGGCGGCGTATGCGCCACGGCCAACTACGGGTTCGTCCAGACGTACGGGCCGAACCTCGTCACGATCACCACGGATAATACGGTCGAGGCGAAGGACATCGTTTGTCCGTTCACGACCGATGGTAGTTGGTACGGCACTGACCGCGACGAGCTTGTCACGGACGCGACGAACGACGCCTCGACGCGGTGCGGATTCGCGCCGGCTGCCGACGGCGGCACCACAATGGTCGCGGGCAAGGTGTTTTGGGACGTTCACCTGGCCGGTGCGTAAGCGCCAGCAACAGAAAGGAGAAACAGATGCAGCTTATCAGCGTAGCAGACATGCAGAAGACCTCACTGACAGCGAATTACGTTCCGGGCCGGAAGTACGTGGCCTATGACACGACCGTTGGCGAAGTCGAGGCGATCTTCGTGAAGGCAACTGGGGCAGTTGGTATTGCCGGTGCGCCTATGTACCCCGTAACGGCCTCGTTCACCGTCGCGGGCGGCTTCCTTGTTGACGACAACGAGGACGGCGCGGGCGTTCTAGGGCAGGAGTTCTGCGTTGGCTCTTGGCTCGGCGGCGTGACCACCGTTGCGAACACCTACGGGTTCATCCAGACGAAGGGCTGGAACCTCGTGACCATCACGACCGACAATTCGGTTGAGGCGCTCGACATCGTGTGCCCGAGTGCGACGGACGGGACATGGTACGGCAAAGACCGGGCGGAACTCCAGACGGACGTGAGCGATTTCCCGTTCACCCGCGCGGGCTTCGCGCCCGAAGCGGATGGCGGAACCACGATGGTCTTGCAGAAGGTCATGTGGGATTTCCGTCAGAACTTGGTCTAAGGCGGCCAAGCCTGAAAGGAGGTGACCATGTTGAATATGGAGTTGATCAGTACCACGATCATGAAGCAGAACTCGACTACGAAGGGCGGCCTCATTCCTGGCCGGACGTATCAAGCGTATGACGACACATACGGCGAGGTGCGGGCGATCTTCGTGAAGGCAACGGGCGCTGTCGGCGTGGCCGGCTCGCCCATGTATCCGGTGACCGCGAGTTGGACGGTAGCCGGGGATTTCTTGTGTGACGACGACGAGAGTGGGTCTGTTGTCGGCGAGGAATGGTGCGTCGGCGTGTGGCTTGGCGGGGTAACAACCGCTGCGACCTACGGGTTCATCCAAGTGTATGGCTTGAACCTTGTGGTGCTTACCACCGACGGAACGGTTGCGGCGAAGGATACGCTGCTGCCGACCGACACAGACGGCACATGGGAAGGCGTCAACAGCGATACGCTGATGACGGCGAGTACGAACAACCCTGCGACTCGCTGCGGGCTGTGTCACACGGCAGACGTGAGCACGGCCCAGGCAGTCGGCACGGTCTTTCTCGACGTGCATCAGACGACCTGTTAGGTCAGGAAGGAGGATTCAATGGGCACGACAGTTGACTTGGAACTCATCAGTTCGGCCGAGATGCTGAAGTCTGGGCTGGACAAAATCTACACGCCTGGCCGAATCTACAAAGCGCACGACCCGGTGTACGGCGAGGTCAGGGCGATGTTCGTCTTGACCGTGGGTGTCATTGCCATCAATGGCTCACCCATGTACCCGGTGACCGCGAGCTGGACGGTGGCAGGCGACTTCTTGTGCGACGACAACGAGGACGGCTCGGGCGTCGTGGGCGAAGAGTGGTGCGTTGGTGCGTGGCTTGGCGGGGTAACAACCGCTGCGGCATACGGGTTCGTTCAGGTGTACGGCCTCAATCTCGTTCCGCTTACCACGGACGCGAGTTTGGCGGCGAAGGACACCCTTCTTCCCACGACTGCGGACGGCACCTGGGAAGGCATCGACAGCAACACGCTCATGACGGCTGGCACGGACAACCCGGCAACGCGCTGTGGCATGGTCATGGCGAACACCGTGGCACGTGGCACGGTACTGCTGGACGTACACCAGACAACGTGCTAACGGCCTCTCGGGCATTCACCGGGGCTGGGGGGCACGGCCCTCCGGCCCTTGCACCCGGAATTAGGAGGTCGGACTTTGTCCTATACATTAGCGAACCTGGCGACGTTCGCAACCCAGCATGGTTACCGCGGCACGACTGCCGATGCGGCAACGCAACTCGACGCCTGGATCAACGACATGATTCAGCGGCTTGCGTCCGCGCGCGATTGGCCGTGCTACCAGAAGCCCTACCACATTCAGTTGACGGCCCCGTACTCGACGGGCACGGTGACGACAACGAACGACCCGACCGTTGACGGCGACAGTACAACGTGGGTTGCTGCGATGGCCGGCCAGGAGTTCTACGACGCCTCGGACAGTGGGCGTCTGTACCAGATCGCCACATTCACAAGCACGACGGCGCTTGAGCTCGCCCAGAGCTACATCGGGACGGAGGCTGCGGCCCAGAGTTACGAGATTCGGTATGTGCGAGTGACGCTGCCGACCGACTGGGACAGGCCGACGGGCGCGATGTGGCTGGAGAGCGGGACGGAGCTATCGTACGAGACGGTTTCGCTCAGTGAGTGGCAGGGCTTGCGGCTGACGAACCAGGGGAAGACATCGGTTCCGACGCACATCGCATACGACAAGGGCGGGCCGGGGCAGGACTCGCAGCACTACGCCTATGTGCATCCTGCGCCGAGTGCGGCCAAGCTGTTGCGTGGCACGTATCAGATGACTCCGGTGACGGCTACGAGTTCGGTTGCCCCGGACTGGCCGGAGAAGTACCTGTACCTGCTGCACAAGCTGTTGCGAATCGAGTTGAGCACGCAGGACAGCAAGGGCGGGTACGGGATCGAGACGGGCGAGATGCAGCGGTTGATCGAGGAGGC
>Ga0307928_10002968_pt1 | contig 12953 bp, 14 predicted proteins | sample AceLakmetagen232_FD_201815 | JGI IMG/M metagenome (GOLD analysis project Ga0307928, IMG submission 201815) | Saline water microbial communities from Ace Lake, Antarctica - #232 | ecosystem: Environmental > Aquatic > Non-marine Saline and Alkaline > Saline | place: Antarctica: Ace Lake... | reverse complement strand
TATCGAGACACTCTTACCATTTGCGCGAGTTGAATAAATGGCCGACACGATAATAGTTAAACACGACGGCGCGAAGTTGCTTCGCAAGTTCGGCCGTCTCCCGAAAGAGATTCAAGTCGGGGTCCGCAAAGGTTTAACCAGGGGACTATTACTCGAAGAGGAACGAGTACGCAAGGGCGCGGACTTGAAGTTTACCGGCGCGCGTTCCGGTCTCATATCTAGGCTAACGAGTTTCGTCGAGGTCGCGATCGACGGCGTCGCGATCGACGGCGTTATCGGGTTCCGCAAGACGACAGGGTTCCCTTATGAGTTGGCGCAAGAGTTCGGAGCAAAGGCAAAGGCGGGCGGCGCTATGGCGATTCCCGTAACGGACAAGGCGAGGCGGGCGGGGTCGCCTCGTAATATGAACGTCGATCTCTTCGTCCCTCGTAAGACACATGTCCTCGCGGAGAAGCAAGAGAACGCCCTCGAAAGCTTTCGGGCTGGACAAGGGACGTTCACGGTCCATTACGTTCTTGTTAAGTCGATCGCGCCGAAGCTCAATTTCCGGAAGAGTGTAACGAGCGGTCTCGGTATGGTATTCGCACAGGTTTTGAACTCTGTTAAAGACGAGGTTTAAGTGAGCAATAATTTTCGCACTCTGATAGTCGACGCGATTACCGCGAGACTGTTAAGTCTGTACGGTCCGTCCGGGTCCGTCGCGACGTGGTTCCGCGAGGTCGACCGGAAACCACTCCGACCAGGTGGGGCGAGCAAGACAAGAGCAAAGGTTATGGACGGCGGGCAACGAGGCGTCGAGCCTATCGACAACGAGTCGAGCGCCCGCGTACTGCGAGTTCGTATCGTTCTCGAGATCGAAGCGAATTGGGAACGCGTCGGCGACAATCAAACATGGAGCGATCGCGTCGAGTACATAATACACAAGTTCGAGAATTGGTTGCCGAACGGGTTCGGCGTTTACAAGAATGAATACAAGACCGACGATCCAATGGACTTAGTATTCGCGAACGGAACAAGCGAGGCGGTTTGGATAATCGACTTCGATTACTTCTATACAGTCGAGACACAGGCGCAAGGACAGTGGACGGAATCATAAGAGAGGAAGAAAGAACATGAAGACACACGCGAGACGGTTACTAATTGTCGGTCTGTTAATTGTCGGGGCGATCGGGGTAAGAGCGCAAGGCGTTGTCGCGCCCGCGTCGGTTACTATTACGAACTTCCGGACCGAGGCACAGTCGTTCATATCAGACTCGACTTACTTTAACGACACGACGTTACGGTTTACAAATTGTGTTATGTATTCGGGGGCGACGACGAACTCGAGCGTTCAGAATTTGACCGGCGTTACGATAGAGGTTAGCGTCGGCGCGGCCTCGACGAATATCGCGTATTCCGGTACCGCACAGATCGCGACCAACGGGACATGGTTCTCCGATATAACCGTACCGTCGTTCGTGTCCGCGCCGTTCCTTCAAGTGAAGATCACGGATGCAAGTACGAACAGTTTCATATATCCCTGGAAGATCATAAGTTCTAAGGCGAGCATGTAACAACGCGCGCTCGTTAGCGTGACGTAAAAAAGAGGAAGGTGGTTAGACATGGCGAAGAGAATGAGACGAGCAACGGTTGCGATAGGCGGCGCGGTTGCGGGCGCTCGTAACGTGAGCGTCGGAGACGACTCCGAATGGAACAGCGATCGAGGCGACGACGAGACGGGCGGAGTATTTGTTCGCATGTCGACCGGGCCTTATCCTGTAACGTTCGAGCTTCTCGCGAGAGACGGTAACGTCGAGACCGGATACGTTGCGACTATGACAATAGTCGGCAAAGAGATATCGGTCGCGGCCGGAGTGGAGACTTCGACGGATCGAACATGGACACTAACGGACGGGTACTTGAAAGTCTCTGCCGATCTACAGACGGACGACGCGGGTCGTATCCCTGTCGAGGGTTCTTTCCGAACACTCGTTGAGACGTAATCGAACAGAGATAGAGACGCATTAGAAACAGCATAAAGGGGGCGGACAGTGAGCGAGGAAATTATTCGTTGCGACATGACAGGCAAGACCGAAGATTCGGCGGGCGTTAAGTCTGTCGCGGTCGAGATATCCGAGGGTCTTCGACTCGAGGTTGTCCCGTACCGGAAGACGGTCGACGGTAACTATGTGCAAGGCGTTCTCTCGACCGAGGGCGTTAAGCTTATCAAAGCCGCCGCCGAGAAACTTCGCAAGAGTGGATGGAAACCCGAGAGCGAAGAGGCGGCGGTCTAATGGTAGGAATACCATTCAAGCTAGTACGACAAGGCGACGAGTCCGGTACGGTAGACAAGACCGTCTACCTAGCCACTCGTCGCCGAGGCGAAGCGGGCGAAGCTTTGCGAAACGCGATACGCGCATACGTGAGAACGCAACACGATATCGGGAAGGTGTATCAACGGTACATAACCGCGAACGCACGTCTCGAGGAACTCGCCGCCGACCATGAGAGGGTCGACGAATTCATAGTCGAGAGAGAGAAGTACTACGAGGAACTCGCCGACAAAGAGCGGGCGGGTTGCGAGCAAGCCGAGACTGTTGTTCGGTTGTCTCTTACCGAGACGATGAACAAGGGACCGGCCCTCGATGTTCTCGACATGTTGACCGACGCGGACTTACACGAAATGTGCGAGACGATACAGACAGGCGCGCAACCGTCGGATTTTACGAAGTCCCGCGAACTGCGGGAGAAATCGACGAGTACGTCGCGACCTGGCGAATCGCAACACGAACCTTCCTCGAGCACGGATTCACCCGAGGCGACATTGCCTCCGGAAGAGTAGCGTTAGAGGATGCTCACTTACTCTCGGCGAGTACGGACTTGCTCGACGAGAAACAAAAGGACGCAATGTATAGAAGACGAGAAGAACGACGAGCGCCGAGAGAAGAGCGAGCGTACTTGAGTTCTCAAAAGCATTGGGACTGACACTATGCCGGAACAGATGGACTTGCGAATCAGGATACTAGCGAGAGGCGCGCAAGCTTTGCGCTCGCTCGATATGATCCGCCGACGTACGGCGCGCCTCGTTGGGGGTATTGCCAAAGTCGGACAGATCGGGGCGCGGTCGTTTCGTGTACTCGCTCGCTCGATAGGGTTCGTTCTACGTCCGACGCGCTTACTCGGCCTCGCCTTGGCGGGCCTGGTAGGTGCGGCCGCGTTCCTCGGTACGCAAGCGTTAACGTCGGCCGGTGACATGGAAGCATTACGGCAACGTCTCGAGGGCGTAACCGCGACGACCGCGCAAGCGAACCGCGCATTCCGCGAGACGATGCAACTCGCGGTCGCGAGTCCGTTCGAGGGCGACGAGTTGGTCGAGGGGAAGATCCGACTTCTTAACCTCGGCGTGACAGGTAAGAAAGCAATGTTGTCACTAATGGACGCGGCGACGATCACCGCGAAGCCTGTCGCGGATCTCGCGCAGATACTAGCGAGCATGGAAACCGAACCGCTTCGCGCAATGGGTGTCGGCTTGAAGAGAAGCGGCGAGTCTTTCGAGTTCACGTTCCGCGACAAGATGCAAAAGGTCAAAGCGATAACCGCGTCCGGAGTCGACGCGGCGAGGAAGTCTCTACTCTCTATCTTCGATATAAAGTTCGGCGGCGCGTCCGCTAAATTCGCGTCCGCCTGGAAGGGGTTAACTTCGACTCTTCGTTTCAATGTAAAGCTCGGCCTCTCGAAGTTCGGCGAGGGCATGTTCCCGGCCGCGAAGAAATTCGTCTCCGGTATTAACGCGAAGCTTTCCGATCTTATCGAGAGCGGTCGTCTCGAGAAGTGGGGGGCGCGCGTTGGTGCGACACTCCAAAACGTATGGGATAGAGGGCAAGCAATGTTTGAGTATGCGAAGGGCGTCCTCAAGTCGTTGAACAATCAAAGCGGTAACGCCTGGGCGGACTCGCTAAAGATTGTCCTGGTAGCGGGCGGCGAGATCCTCGCCGTTAGCTTTGTCAACTACCTCCGGACGGCCGGGAATATCTTCGGGGGAATTGGTCGTATCCTGGGCGCGTCGATCAAGGGCGAGATATTACAGCTTCGAGGTTTCGGCGGCGCGAGGAAGCGCGCGGCGACTAAGTCGCTCGACACTCTAACCGACGACCAGATCGGACAACTTGCGGGTTCGTCCGGTATCGACGCCGGGAAGCTAGGCGCGGCGAGGTCGGACGCTAAGTCGTTGAAGTCCGCGACGGGCGCGTTCGAGCGATCGGCGATCGGTTCCCAGGTCAAAAGATTTATTAACAGACTGAGCAAGGAACAACAGGCGGCGCTCGCGACAGTGAACAAGGGGCAAGACCTGGTTAAAGGTGTCGAGCAATTTAAGCGCGGACTTATCGACGTACAGAAAGAGAACTTCGCGGCCGTCTCGAACATCTTGAAGACCGCCGAGAAAAAAATATCGGCCGCGTCCGGGTTCGAGGGTCCGTCCGTTGCCGAGAACCTCGCCCGAATACAATCAGAACGGGCGGCGTCCTCGAGAGAACTTGTTACCGCGACGCGTACAGTACTTCGACCGATCGACGGGAACAAGCTACAGAGAGAACGTGTACGACAGACTCGTACTTTCGAGGCCGAGAAAGGCGCATACCAGAAGGGGCAAGGGACCGGCGGCGGCGGCGTCGTTATCAATGTGGAAACACTCACGATAAAAGCGGACGATACTAAGAAGATGCAAAACAAAATCATAGCGGGCGCGGGCCTTGCTCGAATGCCAGTTGCGGCGACGGCGTAGTTATGGCGATACTCGAAGAAAAGTTTTCTATACGAACAGACTCGAACGGCCTCGCGGTTATCGACATAACCGGGAGGTGTACCGAAGACGAGAAAGCGGACATTGAAGCGGGCGCGACCAGGCGTTACGAAATGATCCAAGTCCCGAACACGGCGGGCGCGGTTCTCAAACCGTTAGACGGAACGAAGGGATCTCTTATAGACGTCGAACCTCCGAACATGACTCCCGCGAGCTTCCGTTGCGTTAAGGTCGACGGCCGCGCGAACTCATACGCGCCGACACAGGTCGGCGGAACACACGACGGGCGTCGGATACTTCTATACGTAAAGACGTACCAGGAAGTCGGGGGGGTTTCGTGAGTCCGATAAATCTTTCCGGCGTGTTTCTACCACAAGTCGCGCATATCTCATTCGAGGGAATCGTTTTCAACTATTGGCCGGTCGCGGTTCAAGTCTTCGAGATATCGAAGTTCGCGGGGTCGGCGGTCGGTAGTGCGGTCGTCGGGTACCCGTCGCACTTCGCGGAAGACGCCTCTCCGGACATGGGAAAATGGGTAAAGCTAAAGATAGGAAGTAAGCTCGTCTTTCGCGGCGTCGTTGGACATGCACCGTTCCGGATTAGTCCGACCGAAGACGATATGCAACTCGTTTGTTTCGACGATAAGTGGGGAATGGAATCGACCATAGTCGGACAGATCGGAAGAGGGACACAACCGACAACGCCCGCCGACGAGGTCGGCGACTCCGGGTTTAAGGACGTCGGGTTCGAGGTCGTGTTTAACGCCGAAGGAAAGCCGAACAAGAACGCCTCGAGCTATGACTTCGACACAGGCTCGAGCGCGGCGTACTGGACTCTACAAGATATAATCGTCTTCCTCTTTACGTACTATATCTCGACGGACGTCGCGACCGTTAGTACTGGAAGTCTCTCGGTCGACCCTGCCGACCTCGCGTATCTACGTACGCCGAGTCACCTTGATCTAACAGGACAGACCGCACTACAGGCGGTCGACAATGTCGCACAACTTGCGGGCGAGTCGTGGGGGTTAACGCCCGGCGTGAGTGCGAGCGCCTTTACGCGAGTGCGACCAGGTGCGGGGACTAATCGAAAGGTCTATCTTGTTGCACCGAAGACCGGCGTTCAATCGACGTCGACGAACACCTTTCACGCGAGTACTTGTGTCGCCGGTAATTCGATACGGAACTCGAGGGACACGTACCAGGCGGTATCTGGACCGATCGTTAAAGAGACAACGTATACGAATACAGGAGTCGACCCTCTTCTCGTTCGCCTGTCGACGTACAAGGACAAGGAATATGTCGCGCGGTTTCAAGTCGACGTTTCCAAGTATACGGCGAACAGTCTCGGCCTTAACCTTTCGGCCGGATCGACGCCGAAAGAATGGTCGCCGAGCCTGGTAACTAGAAAGAAGACGGACGGGTCCGGATATGTGACGGCCGCCGAGATCGTAACGACGCCGAGCCTCGCGAGGAACGAGACTATCTTGAAGCCTGTCTTGTGGATCTCGCCCGCGAATACTACAGAGTCGAACGCTCTTCTATGTACCGGCGGGTATCGTATCGACGAGGATAAGGGAACGATCGACTTCAAGAGTGAAATCGAAGTTATGCCCGCGACAGGAACAAAGGCTCGCAAGGGTACCGTTCCGAATTGGGCGAGCGTTGGAATATGGTTCACTGTCGCGACCATTCTTCGGACTCCGGAAAGCAAGCAATCGGCCGACGGCAACACGTATCTTCCTCGAGCGTTTTACGAACTCATATCTAAGCCGGACCTGTCGCCGGACCGTCGCGAGGACTCATACTTGCCGAACCTCGCGACGAGCAACAACAACGATATAACAAAGGTGGCCGTCGGAGCGGAAGAGAAGTACGTTGATATCGGCGCGAAGTTAACGGACGCGATCGACTCGGCTCTCGCGGCGAATGCGGCAATCGAGACGCCGCTTACTATCGAGTTTCCCTTTATCCCTATCTTTGATCTTGGCGACCGAATCGACATTCGCGGACGCGGTCTCGGCGAGACGGGTAACGAAGTCGTTACCTCGATAACGTATACGTTTACGTCCGGCGTCCCGTCGCTCTCAAAGGTGAAAGCGACGAACGTCGCTATCGCCGTAGAACCCGACGACTTCATAGAGGGTCAGTAATGGACGACACTTTAAGACTTCGACAGATGAACAAGAACCTTGCGAGGAAACTCGAGCGCGCACTTCGCGCGCTAACCGCTCGCGAGTGGCCGTTAACGACGGCCTCGATTCCCTGGGAGACGTGTCGGTTCGGATGGGAACCGAAAGCCGGAAGCGCCACAAAGATAACGTTCCTCTCCGGAAGTGTTATCAAGCACGGCTTTACCACGTTGGACACGGTCGACACGGATATAACGATCGCGGCGTCCGGGTCGACGTACGTCGGGATCTCGGCGAACTGGAATCTCGCGGCCGTCGTCCCTGTCGGGCAAGCAACGGTCCCCGCTCACACGTCGACATACTATCGACGATGGTTTTATAGGTTCGTCTTAACGGGCGGAATGGCAACGCTCGCACAGTGGAACGGACTACCAGGAAACATCGACCTCTCTACGGAGTACGCCGTCTAATGCGGATCATGTGGAATTGGCAAGTAAAGAAGTACGGGACTTTGGTCGCGGCCGGGATTGCTACCGGCGGCGCGCTATGGCTCGCCCGCACAACAACGACGCCGCGCGCGGTCGACTTCTTTACGACCTCGCAAACAATCCTCGAGCGTTGCCTAGCGACACAGACGGCCGACGGCACCAATAGCATCTATACGAACGCCGTCGTTAATTGGATCGCCGACACGAACGGTTACGCTTACTCGACCTATACGGCGGCGGGCGTCCGCGTGGTTACAAGCTACTGGCAACACGCGGCGACGACGACCGACCATGTAATTACGAACGGGTTAGGGGGGAGCACATATCGAGTCGCGCCGCTTAGTTGGAGTCGTCACTCGTCGGGAAGTCGCGCGCCTACTTTTAGCAAGACCGGCGGCCGGTATATATGGGGCGGTTATCAAACGCTAACGCTCGGCGGGTTCTCTTCGGACTATAACGGCGACTATCATTATATGACGAACGGTGCATACGCGCAGATCGACGCGGACGTCTACGACGGCGACCTCTCTTACGAGGACGTATTTAACTTCCTCAATCGCTCGCGCAATCCTCTCGTCTATGTCTGGACAAACGCGAACGGGATACACCTTGTCGACGCCGGGCCGATGGAGGGATATCCATTCTATTACGGTAAAGAATTGTCCGTCGTGTTGTTCCTTGATCCGCCCGCATTCTCGGCGGACTATGCGACATTCTACGGCGACTCGGCAATCAATGGTCCGTGGTTCCGACCGTGGGAAGATCGCGACGACTCGCCGGTCTCCGGATGGTCGGTCGTTGGTTCCGACTTCTCTTCTAACATACTCCGAGACGCGCAGGCGCGCGCATGGATCAACCGCTACAACGACGAGCAAAGCACATGGCAAAGTCCGAGGATGGTCGTACGCGTTACTCGTTACATGTTCGACAATATGCGGGCGACGTTGGACGGAACGGGCGGCGGGAACGCGGGCAACTTGTGCGGCGGCGACCTCCGTATCCTCGGGAACTTTTACGGGTCGTGTTACATAGATCATACGGCGACGAATGCGGGCGGGACGTATAACGGTATAACGAATTGGGCGGGGACGGGTAACACATGGGAGGCGCTCGCCGACGCGGTAACGTGGACGTCTTGCACGGCGCGCGCGAGTGTCTCGAATGTATGGCCGGACTATTCGGACATGACGAAGAGAACAAACACGTATACTTATATCGGCAAAATCTGCCGGGACGCGCTCAAGTGGACTTACCGACGCATGGCCGGAGATACAGGCGGGTCGGGCGAAGTCTTTTGGTATCCGTCGCCCTGGGACGGGTCGGCTAATAATTATTTCACTGGCGAGGGAATTGCAATCGGCGCGACGGCCGACCTCGCGGCGCTTTGGGCGACCGCGAAAACGAGAGCGGAGTCTTCCTATAATGCGGATACGGGAACCCGCTTTATCTTTAACGGCCCGTCGAGGTATACGACAGGAATGGCCGAAACATTTGGGGGCGGGGTCCGTGTTTGGGCGACCGTAAGTTCGACGGTCGGCGACCTGGTTTGCAAGGGGATCAATACGAACATATCCCATACGGTCGACTTTTACGTATACGGCCGATCGCCTGGTTCAAACGTTTTCTTTAACGCGCTCGGGACCGGCCTCGGTCTCGGCGTCTATAACAGAATCGCTTCTGTAGGTCCGACGTTCGACGGGTATCCTCATGCGACACTCGGGACAACCAACATTCCGGCATGGTGCGCGCAACCAGTAGTCGGCGGAAGGACGTTCGACGGATGGGACGTAACTCGTTGGTCGTTGCCCGGACCTACCTTTGAACATTCGGAAGAGGCGGTTATTAAATGGGACTTCGTATACGGTACGAACGCGTTTTAAGAGGGCTATAAAATGAACATGTTTTGGGATATACAGAATCACGAACTCGTACAGGCGCTCGACAATAGCGGGACGATCGGTCGGCTAACCTGGTTCGTCCGCGATCGCCTCGAGATATCTCTCGCCGTCGTAACGCCGTCCTCGGCCGACCAGGGATACGTCGCGGCCGAAGCGCCGTCCGGGTATTTCCCGAAGTTCGGAATAAAGGCCGCCTCCGGACTCACCGGAGGGTTCCTCGCCTATACGGGAACGTGGTCTCTAGCGGGTAGCGGCACGACGAGCAGATATGCGGGACAAGTGAACCTCGCAACGACCGCCCTAATTGCCGCGCTTTCTACGTCGACAAAACTCGACGTATTCGCCGAGTTCACATTGCAGGACGTAAGCGGCAACAACAGAGACACGACGCAAAACGACCTCCGGATAATGCCGGACGTTATACGAGGGGACGAGGACGAACCCGTCGCTCTCTATGCGCCGATCATCGAAGAGTTTACATGTTCAAACGGTTTGAAGTGTTTACGGTTCCGGAATTCAGACGGGCAAATTATCAGAGAAGACGGACCAACGGGAGCGATAATACCATGACGAAGACAGTACTCTTTCTAATAGCAATTCTTGTCGCCGCGTCCGCGTGGATGCTCGGCGACTTCGCCGAGGCCCGGACGTACGGCCGGACCGTCTTTATGGACGACGTCTCGGTCGGTACCTGGTCCGCTATCTCTAACGTCTCGAGCGCGACGACGACCGGCGGGACGTACACGAACGGAACGTATACGAATTATTATCGGTTCTCGGGGACGAACATAAAGGGCCGACTTCCTCTCTCGACTAACCTCGTCGTAACGTTCGTCGGGAACACTAACTCGACGAACGCGGTTATCGTCTATTGGCCGAGTTACGGCGGTCTTATGCAATACGTTGTCGAGCGGTCGTACGACGCCGGGTCGACCTGGTCTAATTGGACGACGGTTACTCCGTGGAATACGAACTTAACCGACTACGGAACGAACGCATGGACCGCGACCCTTTATACGAATCTTAACGAGACGCTAGTACCGACGCCGACCGTAATCCTTCCGGCCGATCACGGATCACTGACCGGCCTCTCCGACGACGACCATACGCAATACACGAAGACGAACCAGACAGGCGCGCTTGATTACCGAGGCGCGGTAATGCTGATCGCGGCCGGGATCGCGACGAACAGTCCCGCGACATTGCAACAGGTCAAGAACTCACTGTCGGCGACGGAGACGTTCTACCATTGGGGGTCGACGAAGAGCGACCTCGCGGCCGTTGGCCTCCGGACGAATTGGTATTACATGACACAAAACCAGGCGTCCGAAAGCAACGAGACGACTCGGACTTATACGTCGGTTACTAATAACCAATATCTCTCGTCGTACGTATCCGACTCCGGCGTCCCGCCTCTTACCGAGATACAAAAAGGCGTTTACGGCGTCGTCGCGTACTTGAGCAAAACGGGAAAAGAAGCCGTATCGGTTAAAGCCGAGGCGTACTTACTAGCCTCCGACGGAACAACAAAATTCGAGATCGAGGATACGGCGTCGGAATCTCTCTCGGTTACGAAAACCCGGTACGACTTTGACATAGTGCTGTCGTCGAACGTCGCGCAGTCTGTAAGTGATAGGTGGATGGTCCGCCTAAAGGTTGCGAGCGTTGGCGCGCCCGCTCCGGCCGTGAACATTTATACCGAGGCCGCGAGTCAGTCTTATCTAACAGGGACGCCGAGCGCGAACGTCGAGGAAGACGACCCTCTCTCGCTACATAGAGCGGGCGGGAATGCTATGTCTTCAAATCTGAACTTCGGCGCACATAGGGGAATCAACTTAGCCGACGGGATAGGGACCAACGAGGCGGTTAATATGTCACAACTGAGCACGGCGACGAACGATCTACACGGTATAGTAAGCGCCGAGATTAGTACGGCCGTCGGGGTCGTGAATACTCGCGTTGATTCTGTCGCGAGCGACGTCGACCGGGCCGAGATCAATATAGCGTTCAATTCCTTTCGAGCGGCGCAAGAGTTGTCGGGTAGTCGGTATTCAATGTTCGACGGGTTTACGGACAACTTCACAAATTCAATGGGGGTCGACATGGGGGGCGGGAGTAACTACTCGTACGTCCCGGCGGGCGAGTACTTCACATGGACAAATCACGATAACGATATATCGTCCGACATTGTTTTGCAGTATGGCATGAACGAGAGCGCCTTAAATAACACGGTCTCGGATTCATCCGGAGTCGGGAACAACGGAACATATTTTGACAACGGCGCGTCTCAAAACACAGACGGCGGGAGTTACCCCGGAGTAATAACCAACTCGTTAAAGTTCGTTTATGATTCTCTCGAGGATGGTTGGTATATCGATACCGGGACGAATTTTGTAAGCACGTTCCGAACGAACTTTTCGCTTATGACATGGGTCACAATGACAGACGGCGACAGGGGTGTGACTCAAGTCTTCGCGGGACAGGACGACTCTGCAGCCAGCATGGCGGTTCATCTTTCAAACGTTAACAGTTTAGGCGGGGCGTCCGGAGCGATGAAAGCGTTCTACAAAAACCACACAGGAACCGCGATCGCCGGGTCGGACAATACCGTTTGGGCAAATGGTTCTAACGATTGGAAACACATTGCCGCGACATTCGATTTTGGTACGGCTAAGATGATCTCGCTATATGTCGACGGTGCATTGATTCCAAATGATGCAGGGTCTACGGGCGACCTAACCGGAATTTACCCAACTAACTATGCGCGGGTATCGACCGAGACTCTTTGGTTAGGGGGTCTCCGGCGAATCGGCAAGACGGACGTTTATATCCCGTTCGGCGGTCGGCTAGATGATTTCCGGATAGTCGAGCGCGTCCTGTCTCCGGAGTTCATCAGAGACTATTACGACGCGACCTCGGAAGCGAAGCGCATACAGGTAGGCGGCCCAATGGCGATCGTCTCGACTAACGGATGGTACGCGACTTCGGAGCCGACCTCGGGTCGGAGTCTTGTCGGCATTGGAGGCGATCACCAATCGGACGTTAAGCATTGGATATCGAAGGACGACGGAACCAACTGGACAGAAGTTACCGCCTCGAGATACGGAGCATTGTCCTCGAGTGCGGACGCCTGGGGGGGGACGAACAGTTACGCAGGGTCGGGTAGTAATATGCTGATTAAGGTTACATGCACGAATAACCACTCCGAAGGATTCATATACCAATGGCACAACTCTTGGAAGGACTAGACATGAAGATAAGAATATACGCGCTTGTGGTCGTTCTAATGATTTTGGGGGTACTGGTAGGCAACGCCCGCGAACGGACCGGGAACAAGGCAAGGCGGGACGCTACGAGGGTATTTAAGGGCGGGCGTCTCGAAGAACTTCGTTGGGCGTTGAACCCTGGCAATATAGACACAGTGTTTCCGAACATGAACGCCGAGCAACGGAAGTTGCTACGGATACAAACGAAAGTCCTTCGAGCACTCGCGAGGGAATATATCGAGGTGGAATAGAAGGGCGATCAAATAGCATTCGAGACTCGTTAAAACGCCGTGCATACCGCGCGACGTTCTTTCTCTGTCTGCTCGCGGTTTTTTCTCATTTGTTTTGTCCTGAATTCTCATTAGTTTTGTCCCTCTACACGGTCTATTG
>Ga0307928_10002967_pt1 | contig 12953 bp, 11 predicted proteins | sample AceLakmetagen232_FD_201815 | JGI IMG/M metagenome (GOLD analysis project Ga0307928, IMG submission 201815) | Saline water microbial communities from Ace Lake, Antarctica - #232 | ecosystem: Environmental > Aquatic > Non-marine Saline and Alkaline > Saline | place: Antarctica: Ace Lake... | reverse complement strand
GGAAAAACGACGACTCTTTATACTATTTTGAATTCAATAAATAAAGAAGGAGTGAATATTGTTACCCTAGAAGATCCCGTAGAATATTTTATTGCCGGAGTAAGTCAGTCTCAAGTAAAACCAGAAATCGGTTACAGTTTTTCCTCTGGTCTTAGGCATGTTTTGAGACAAGATCCGGATATTATTATGGTCGGTGAGATTAGAGATTCTGAAACAGCTGATTTGGCTACTCACGCTTCTCTTACGGGTCATGTTGTTCTTTCTACTATTCATACGAACAATGCCTTGGGAGCGATTCCTAGAATGATTGATTTGGGAGTAAAACCCTTTCTTTTACCTTCAACTATTAATATTGTTATTGCTCAACGATTGGCGCGGCGACTTTGTCCTCATTGTCGCAGAAAGATAAGACCTGGAGTTAAAGCTAGGGAGTTAATTGTGAAAGAATTAGATTCTTTATCTCCCGAGATCAGGGCTGATTATGGAAAGATAGAAGATATTGCTATTTGGGAAGCAGTCGGTTGCAATCAGTGCGGAGGAAGTGGATATTCAGGAAGGGTTGGCCTATTTGAAGTTTTGGAAATGAGTAGAGAGCTAGGGGAGATAATTTTATTAGAACCAACAGAGAGAAAAATAGCAGAGGAAGCTAAGAGACAGGGGATGGTAAATATAAGACAGGATGCTATTTTAAAAATGCTTCGCGGAGAAATCACCATAGAAGAAGTTGTAAGAACAACTTCAACCAGTTAATTTTTGATTATATATCCGATTAAAAAATATTATTAGTAGAGACAATTTATTTCTTATTTTAACCGGAAAGAAAAGACAGATAAAGATTTAACTTGAGGGGTGGATTAATATTTCCTAGAGTCGGATTATATACCAAGTTAAACAATTCAAGAAATTAATAAATTTTTGTAATTATGCCCAAGGATTATAAAAAAATTTTAGAGGATTTATTATCCTTAGCCATTAAAAAAAAGGCATCTGATTTGCATTTTTCTTCTGGTAAAAAACCTATTTTAAGAATAAATAGCGAGCTTATAACTCTTGACACAGAGGATGAATTCTCTTTAGAAGACATTATTTCTTTTGTAAAAATATTGTTAGCTCAAAGTTATTCCAAAGATAGATTCGAAAAGTTTTTGAGAGAACGAGAAATTGATTTTTCATATGATTTAGGAATAATGGGTCGTTTTCGCGGCAATGCTTATTTCCAGCAAGGCAGAGTGAGCTGTGCCTTGCGATTTATACCTACAGATATATCAACGATTGAAGAATTAAATCTTCCTTCGGTTTTGAATCTGTTTACTAAGGCATACCAAGGGCTTGTTTTAATAACTGGTCCATCTAGTCATGGAAAATCTACCACTTTAGCAGCTTTAATTGATGCAATTAATCATACTCGTGGGAGCCATATAATCACAATTGAGGATCCGATTGAATATATTTTCAAAGACGATTTGTCTATCGTAGATCAAAGAGAGGTTTTTAGCGATACTTTATCATTCGCCAGGGCACTTCGCTCCACTTTTCGTCAGGATCCGGACATTATTATGGTAGGAGAAATGCGTGATTCAGAAACCATCTCTACTGCTATCACTGCCGCAGAAACGGGTCATTTAGTTTTTGCCACACTTCATACCAATTCTGCTTCTCAAACCATTCATCGTATTATTGATGGATTTGATGGCTCCAAGCAGAAACAAATTCGCGCACAATTGTCCGGCTCTTTACTGGGGATTGTCTCTCAACGTCTTATTCCAAGAATAAAGGGCGGACTAGTTCCGGCAACTGAAATTATTTTTAATAATTCAGCAATAGCAAATTTAATAAGAGAAAATAAAATTCACGAAATTCCTATAGTGATAGAAACATCTTTAGAAGACGGAATGATATCGTTGAATAGATCTTTAGCCTCCTTGGTTAGAAATAAGGAGATTACGGAAGAGTTAGCTTTTAAATTTTCTTTAAACGTCGATGGCTTAAAAATGTTGTTAGGAAAATAATAATGCATTTTAATTATCTATCTATTCTATTCATAGAATTTTGAAATTAAAATTTTTATACAAACAAATTTATGAGATTTAATTATCAAGCTAGAAATAAAGAAGGATTAATTCAAGTAGGGGTTATAGAAGTAGGATCAAAGAAAGAAGCCATATCTATTCTACAAAAAGAAGGTCTTTATGTTACTCATCTGGAAGGGGTAGAATCTAAGCCTTTTTACAGTCGTCAGATTGGATTTTTAGGAAAAGCTAACAAAAAAGATATAATGATGTTTTGTCGCCAACTCTCTATGATGCTTAAATCAGGAGTTGGTTTAGTAGAATCGTTGGGATCATTATCATTGCAGACGCAGAAAAATGATTTTAGAGAACAAATTTCAAAAATAGCAGCCGATGTTGAGGGAGGCGTTTATTTCTCTGAGGCTCTAGCTAAGTTTCCTAAAGTTTTTTCTAATTTTTTTATTAACATTGTTAAATCAGGCGAAGCTACCGGTAAGCTTTCGGAGACCTTAAGTTATTTAGCAGATCATCTAGAAAGAGAATACAGTCTTATCGGTAAAATAAAAAGCGGAATGACTTATCCAGCTTTTGTTTTATTCGTTTTTGCAGGAATGGGCATTTTTGGAATCTTTTTCATATTGCCTTCTTTTAAAGAAACTTTTGATTCTTTAGAAATGGATTTGCCTTTTCTTACTCGGATGGTTCTCGGCTTCGGAGATTTTGCAAAGAATTGGTGGTGGATTATATTATTGTTTACAGTTTTATTGATTTTTCTTCTCTGGAGATATATGAAAACAAAAGAAGGGAAAGAAGTTATGGGTCGTTTGTCTTTGAGAATTCCCCTAATTGGTCCCGTGGTAAAAAAAATTCAATTGGCTAGATTTAGTGAAAATCTTTCGACATTAATTTTGGCGGGCTTGCCTATCTCTCAGGCATTAGAGATCGTAAGTGGCGCTATTAATAATGTGGTTTATCAGAAGATTATCTTTGATACTCAGAAAGGGGTAAGGAGTGGAGAATCAATGAGTTCTATTTTAGAAAAAAGTCCCAAATATATTCCTAATTTAGTAATCCAAATGATACGGATTGGAGAAAAAAGTGGGCAGCTAGACGAATCCTTAATGAATGTAGCCAATTTTTATCAAGGAGAAGTTAGCAGAAGAATAGATGGATTAATTGATATTATTGAACCGCTTTTGATAGTTATTTTAGGCGGAGCGGTTGCCGTCTTAATGATTTCAATCATCGTTCCTGTTTATAAGGGAATGTCTTCTTCCGGGTTTTAGTTCCGCTTTCGTCCTTTCCTCTTTACTCTCCGTTCTCATCCTCTCTAGTAAGGGGGGGAGACGTAAAGTTATTCACAGGTGCTGTTGATTAGAAGAGAAAGAGAGAGTAAAATTAATAAGTGAAGTAAAAAATAAACTAAAGGTCGCAAAAAACATTAAATTATATAAATATGAAATTTAAAAAAGGTTTTACTTTAATCGAATTATTGGTAGTTATTGCCATCATCGGCATCTTGGCTGCTATTGTTTTGGTTTCTCTGCGAGGAGCGCCTAATCGCGCCAAGGATGCTCGCATAAAATCGGCAATGAACCAAGTAAGGACCCAGGCAGAATTAATCTCAGCAGAAGAAGGTAGCAATGGTTATGATGGATTATGTCTGTCGGCAGCTAGTTTAGATACTTCTCGCGACGAATTATCTGCTCTTCAAGCTGATATTCAAAGCCAGCAAGGAGGAACATTAACCTTGAGCTGTTTTGATCTTGTGGGTGAGTTCTGTGTTAAGTCCAAGCTTTTGACCGAAGATTCAGCGGGAGGCGATTTATATTTTTGCGTTGACAGTACTGGGCGAGTTGTTTCGGATGCTGACGATACCGTATGTGACGCTGATCTTAACATAACTTGTCAGTAAAATTATTTATCTATTTGTTTAATGGAAATCTTACAGAAGCAAAAAAAAGGATTTACCTTAATTGAAATTTTAATGGTAGTGGCCATCATTGGTATTTTGGCTACGATTGTTAGTGTTTCTCTAAGGGAGGCGTCAGACAGAGGAAGAAGTGCTAGAATGATTGCAGGAGTTGTTCAAATAAGAAGAATAGCTGAAGAAATGTATCTTCAAGAGGCAGATGGCTATAATAATCTATGTGACGGTTTAGGAGGGCCTAGTAGCAATGCGGATATTCAAATGATCGAAGCAGAAGTTGTAAAGGATGGGAGATCGCTTACTTGCTATTCATCGCAATATTATTATTGCGTGAGCGTGCAATTAACGGGAGAAAATGCAAAGTATTTTTGTATTGATCATAACGGCAATAATATTGAATCCGCCGCCACTCTCTGCTCTGCTGACTATATTAGTTGCGAATAGAATGATCTAAGGTATATAATTTCAAGATGCCTCCTCGTTTTTTGAGGAGGCTTCTTATTTCCACTTCCGCCCTCTCCAGCGGGGAGGACGGGGGGAGAGTTAAATTAATGACAATTATCTATTTATCAACATTTGTATTTGGTCTTATCGTCGGTTCTTTTTTAAACTGCGTGATTTTTCGTTTAGAAAAAGGCGAAAATTTTTTAAAGGGTCGTTCTCATTGTCCGCATTGTGGGCATGTTTTAGCTTGGTATGATTTAGTTCCAGTTCTAAGTTTTATAATTTTAAAGCGTCGTTGTCGCTATTGTGGAAAAAATATCTCATGGCAATATCCAATAGTTGAACTTGCCACAGGAATTTTATTTATTTTTCCCTTTTTTCTCTCACCTCTACGTTATGGCATAGAATCTTATTTTGGATTATTGTTCTATTTTTCAATTATTTCTTTTTTAATTATTATTTTTATCTACGATCTCAAACATTTTATCATTTTAGATAAAGTTTTATTTCCCGCTATGGTAATTTCCTTTTTATATTTAACAATTAATAGTCAATTATCAATAATCAATCATTCCCTTTCTGCGTTGGGTGCATTTGCTTTTTTTCTATCTATTTATCTCATATCCAAAGGTAAGTGGCTTGGCTTTGGAGACGTAAAACTTGTGATTCTTTTAGGATTGCTTCTTGGTTGGCCAAAAATTCTTTTATCGTTATTTTTAAGTTTTGTTATTGGTGGTACAATAGGAATAGGATTAATAGTTTTTTCTAAGCGAAAACTGAAAAGCGAGGTGCCCTTTGCTCCATTTTTAATCCTGGGAGCTTTAATCGCTTTTTTCTACGGCAATACAATAATTAATTGGTATTTTTCCTTAATTTTTTAAAATGACCAATAAGAAATCATTAATTAAAAATTTTCAAGGAATGACCCTTATTGAAATTTTAATGGTTATTGCTATTATATTTATTCTTTTAGGAGTCTCTTTCGTAGGTTATCGAGAAAAAGGAGAGGAACTTGGATTACAAAGAGCTGCGTTTAAAGTTATAGCTGATATAGAGAGAGCTAGAGGAATGGCAATGTCGGCTCAGGAAGAAAAAATTAGTGGCGAAATTCCATCAGGCGGATGGGGGATGTATTTTGACGACAACAATCCTTATCAATATATTTTATTTGCGGACTTGGATGCCGATAAGTTCCGCAAGACAGATGCCACCGAAGATGTTGAAATAATTTATTTAGAAAAGAATATAATTATGAATAACCTTTCTCCGTCTAATCCTCTTGATATTGTTTTTTCACCCCCTTCACCCGATGTCTGTCTGCAAGGAGGATTATTGGCGATTGATGAGGTTAAAATTATTATTGCCATTACAGATAATCCCTTAAAAACTAAAACGATTAGCATAAATAGCGTTGGGCTTATTTCCACAAGCAACTAATTTCCCGCCCCCGCCCTCTCCTAGCGGGGGAGGGCTGGGGCGATAAAACAAATAAATAAATTATTAATGACTACTTCTAAGGGTTTTACTCTAATTGAATTATTGATTGCTATCTCTGTTATAAGCGTTGGTATAGCTGGCGCTCTTGTTTCTATACAACAAAGTATTCCAGCGCTTGACTATGCTAATTCTCGTTTCGCCGCTTCTCTTCTGGCCCAAGAAGGCGTTGAAATAATAAAAAATATTAGAGATACTAATTTATTGCATGACATTGCATGGAATGATAGTCTTTCTATTGATGGCGATTACGAGGTTGAATATACAATTCCTCATATATCAATTTATACTGATAGTTATCTTGTAAAAAATGAACATAGTTTTTATAATTATACATTAGGCGATGATACTAAATTTAAAAGAAAGATCCAGATTACTAATATTTCTTCTGACAGAATAGAATTAGAAATAATCGTATATTGGAGGAAGAAGGGAGGTGGGGAACACGAGTTTATTTTAAAACAACATATTTATAATTGGTTAGACAAATAAGAGTCTCTGTCAATATTTCTTCACTTGCCCCCACTCTAGGCAGTAGGGAGCGAAAGAAATAATCAATAATAAATAGCAAATTAATGATTAACAACAAATTATTTAAGAACAAAGGATTTACTCTTGTAGAGGTTCTTGTGGCAGCTACTATTTTTGGAATTTTGATGGTCGCGGTTACTGGTCTTTTTATTTCTACATTGCGAATAGAGAAAAATGTTCTTGGCTCTAAAAAGGTTTTGGGACAAATAAGTTATGCTACAGAATATATGAGTCGAGCATTAAGAATGGCAAGCAAGGATAAGGTCGGCACATGTATAACTAGTGGCTCAAACTATGAGAGCGTTTCTGTAAACGAAATTAAATTTATTAATACTTTACAAAACAGAAATTGCCAGAGTTTCTTTTTGAACAAGAATCAAATTCAATACGAAACGAGTCCAGGGATTATTGTTGCGTTAACTTCTCCGGACATAACCGTAGAAAATCTAAAGTTTGAAGTTTCAGGAGAAGCTCAAGGAGACAGCTTACAACCATTTGTAACCATATATATAGAAGCGCATGCTGAAAATGGACCCACTCTCAAAGTCCAAACTAGCATTTCCCAAAGAAATTTAGATATAAGTTATTAATAAGTTCTCTCCTTCCATACTCCGCCTCCGTCCTGTCCAGTAGGGAGGACGGGGGCGGAGGGAAACGGGAGGACTGGACGGAAAGACCAATGATTAAGCATAACCATAAAAAAGGAGCTATACTTTATTTTACTATTATTATAATGTCGATTCTTATGACAGCGGTTTTTAGCATTACTTCAATTGTCTTGGTACAAATCAAGAATATTAAAGAAGCAGGGAATTCAGTGCTTGCGTTTTATGCAGCAGATACGGGAATAGAAAAAGCGTTATATGATATTCTCAATAAGGCCGAATATCTGAATACATCCTACAATTCGGAATTCGAAATATTAATAGACGGAGCTTCTTATAAGTGTGATGTAAAAATTACTCAACCGTTGTTGTCTAAACCTTTTGGCGATTATCCTTCTGAAACATCTATCGAGCCTGCCGCTGATTGCGACGGACAATATTATTGTATTGAATCTATTGGCATTTATCGCGATACAAGAAGAGCGATTGAGGTCAAGGGATAAGGGACTCGTCGTCCTCGCCCTCTCCGGTAGAGAGGACGGGGACGAATAAAAAATGAACAAACGAGCAGCGAAAAACAGAATAGAAAAACTCAAAAAGGTGATTAACTATCACCGTTATTTATATCATGTTCTAGATAAGCAAAAAATTTCTGATGCTGTTTTTGACTCTTTAAAGCACGAGCTTAAATCTCTTGAAGATTGTTATCCGGAATTTGTTACCATAGATTCGCCAACCCAAAGAGTAGGAGGTGAGCCATTAGATAAATTTCAAAAAGTGAAACATAGTATTCCGATGCTTTCTATTGAAGATATTTTTGAAAAAAAAGAACTGGAACAATGGCAAGGTTATTTAAAAAGACTAGATCCTTCAGTAGATTTTGAATATTTATGCGAATTAAAAATTGATGGATTTGGAATTGCCTTAATTTACGAAAACGGAATTTTAGTTAAGGCCGTTACTCGGGGAGATGGAAAAATAGGGGAAGATGTCACTCAAAATATAAAAACAATTTCAAGTATTCCTTTAGGACTTCGACTATACGAATCTTTACCTGATAAAAAAGTAGAAAAACGATTGAAAGATATGATGAAAGAAGGAAGAATTGAAGTGAGAGGAGAGGTATATATGGAAAAAGTAGTTTTTTTAGAGATTAATAAAAAGAGAATTAAAAATAAAGAAAAACCGTTTGCTAACCCGCGTAATTTGGCAGCTGGGTCTATTCGTCAACTTGACCCTCAATTGTCCGCCTCAAGAAATTTAAAGTTTTTGGCATACGATATACCAGCCGATACAGCTACCGATATAGGAATACTAACACATTCACAAAAACATCAAATTTTATCTTGCTTAGGATTTAAGGCAGAACATGGTGAAATTTGTAAAACAATAGCCGAAATTATAGATTTTTGGCACAAAGCCCAGAAAAAAAGAAGTTCCTTACCATATCAGGTTGATGGTATTGTCGTTTTAGTGAACAAAAATAGCTTTTTTGACAAATTAGGGGTTGCGGGAAAAAGCCCAAGGGCTATTCGGGCTCTCAAGTTTCAGCCCAAACAAGCGGTTACAAAGATTAAAGACATAAAAATACAAGTTGGAAGGACTGGGGCTATTACCCCAGTAGCTCTATTACGACCTATCACAATAGGTGGAGCAGTTATAACAAGAGCCACCCTTCATAACGAAGATGAAATAAAAAAATTAGGGGTTAAGATAAACGATACCGTTATAGTTGAAAGAGCCGGAGATGTTATTCCAGCAGTTGTTAATGTGTTAAAGGAACTAAGAGATGGAAAAGAAAAAACTTTTTCTTTTCCAACAAAATGTCCTATTTGTGGGACAACATTAGTTAAATCACAAGATAAAGTTATTTGGCGATGCCCCAATAAAAATTGTTCAGCTATAAAAAAAGGATTTTTAGAGCATTTTGTTTCAAAAAAAGGTTTTAATATTGAAGGATTGGGTCCTAAAATTATTGAACAATTGACTACTCAAGGATTAATAAATCAGCCAGTAGATTTGTTTGAAATTAAAGCAGGAGATATTGTTTCTTTAGAAAGATTTGCCGAAAAATCAGCAGAAAATTTAATAAAAGAAATAGAAAAAGCAAAAACAATTTCTTTAACTCATTTTATCTATGCATTGGGAATTCGTCATATCGGAGAGGAAACAGCGGTAGATTTGGCAGAAAAATTTAGAGGAATAGATGGTTTGAGAAACGTTTCTATTGAAGAGTTAAACGGAATGTTTGATATTGGTTCTGTGTCAGCGCAAAGCATTTATGATTGGTTCAGGGAACAGAGAAATATCGATTTACTTGAAGGGCTAAAACGGGTAGGAATTAATATTGTATTACCGCCGAAGAAGGGAAATAAATTAGCCAATAAAACATTTGTTTTTACGGGAACGCTCCAAATAATGTCGCGAGAAACAGCACAGACGAGAATTAGAGAATTGGGTGGTGATGTTGCAGGATCAATAAGTAAGAATACTAATTTTTTGGTGGCTGGCAAAGAACCAGGGAGTAAGCTGAGCAAAGCGAAGAAATCAGGCGTAAAAATTATTTTTGAGAAAGATTTTTTAAAACTTTTGTAAGAAAATAATTTGTTAAATTTTATTTATGTTTAGCCATTTTAAAAAATTTGATTGGTCTTTAATCGCATCAGCTGTGATTATATCAGGCATGGGTCTTTTATCCATATATAGCTCCAGTCTGGGCAAGGGAGGAAATTTTTTAAATTTTAAAAAACAAGTGATTTTTTTGGGGATTGGCATCCTGTCAATGATTGTTATTTCTTTTTTTGACTATCGAAATTTTAAAGAAAATTCTTATTTAATTCTTATTCTGTACTCTTTATGTTTACTGGCTTTGGGTGGCTTATTACTATTTGCTGATCCAATTAGGGGAGTGAGGAGTTGGTATAAGATTGGGTCAATTTCTCTCTCCCCAGTAGAGTTCACAAAAGTTATTTTAATAATTATTCTAGCTAAATATTTTTCTGCCCGACACATAGAGATGTATAGATTTTATCACATTATTCTTTCTGGTTTTTATGTTATTTTACCTGCTTTCTTAGTTTATCTTCAACCCGACTTGGGGTCGGCGATCGTCTTGATTTTGTTATGGGCAGGAATTTTAATTGTTTCTGGCATACGTTTAAAACATTTTTTAATTTTAGGATTTTGTGGCATTCTCTTGTTTTGTTTTTCGTGGAGCTTTTTGCTTAAGGATTATCAAAAAGAGAGAATTATTAGTTTTGTTACTCCCGAATACGAGCCGTTAGACATAGGATGGAGCCAAAAACAAGCAAAGATTGCCATCGGCAACGGGGGTATTCTTGGGAAAGGGATTGCTAATGGATCCCAAACTCAATACGGTTTCTTAACCGAACCGCAAACCGATTTTATTTTCTCTGCCATTGCTGAAGAATTTGGATTTTTGGCTATTACTATTCTTTCTTTTCTATTTTTATTTTTTTTCTGGCGGCTTATTAGAATAGCTCTATATGTTAACAATAATTTCTCTCGACTTTTTATTTTTGGAGTTGGCATTATTATCGTAGCTCATTTTTTTATTAATATTGGTAGCAATATCGGATTTTTGCCAGTTATAGGCATTCCCTTACCATTTGTAAGTTATGGTGGTTCATCTTTACTAGCTCTTTTTATCTCTTTGGGCGTCATTCAGAATATGAAAATCAACAGTTTAAATAGTCAATAATCAGCGATAAATAATTAGTTTAGTTATCCACACTTTGACCCTTGACCAAGGGTCTTTTTATTGGGAAAATAAACATACGATACGCTATAAAACAACAAAAAATAGTATATTGGATAACCACTAAGACCGATAATGGAAAAAGACTCTAAAGATCAAAAAGAATATATTTCCTTAGCTAAAGCATCTGAAAATTCTCCGTATTCACAGGAGTATTTAAGTTTGAGAGCAAGACAGGGCAAATTGAAAGCTGTAAAACTAAACAGGAATTGGGTAACAAAGAAAGAATGGATTAACGACTATGTGGCAGAAGCACAGAGTTACAGGGAAAATCTTAATCATAGAATTGAGAAGAAAGAAATTGAGAGAACACTTAAGAAAGAAACAAAAGCTAAACAAGAACCTCAAATTAAAGTATTGGAACCTGAATCTAAGATTGAGCTACCCGTAGTTTCTTCAATCCCAGAGAAACAACTAGGATTAAGATTTAGTATGGTAGTTACTTTAGCATTCCTGGTTCTAACCTCGTCAATAGCTTTTGGACAAGGAGGTTTCTCTGGAGCATTTAAAGATGCAAAAGGAGTTTTCTCTGATGTTGCCCAGAAATCTGAAGTTGTTCTTAACTCCATTTCCAAAGAAATTAGAAAAGGAGGAGCGGAAATTAATTTAGTTCTTAATCAATCTCTTCTTCCGATTGAAGACAAGTCTGAATTTGTTGCAATCACAGATTCAATTTATCCAACCACCATTTGGCAGGAAACAGGCCATGTCTTTTCTTCGTATTTCAATTGGTTAAGAGACAAACTAGGGAATGTTTTTGTTGCTAATCCTAAGACAGTTGCTTGGGAAAAAGATGTTAACAAGTCCCTTATCATAGAATCCAAGATTGACTCTCTGACCAACCTCTTAACTCAAGAAGAGCTAGACAAAGAAGAGATAACTTCTCTAAAGCAGCAAATAACTGAACTTCGAGAACAAGGAATATCAACAAAACGAATAATCACTGAAGTCCAGCAAGTTACTCAAATACTTCCCAAGGAAGTAATAGAGAAAAGAGTAACCCTCATTGACTCTATTGCAAGACAAGAGATGGATAAACTTAAACAAGACTTAGCTCTATTAAAAGAATGGGAACAAGACATAATTGAACTGCAAGCCATCACTAAAAAACTCAAATCTTCTCCTGCTCAAATCGTCCACGCCTCTGCCCCTATATACATAGAGCAACAAGGAATACAAGTAGGAGGACTTGGCAGTTTTGCTTCTTTAGGAGTAAGTGGACTTGGTTCAATAAAAGATCTAGGAGTCGGAGATAATACTACTCTTGGAAACGAATCTTCGGATCTTCTCACAGTCCATGCCACTTCTAACTTTTTATCACCAATATCTATTGGTTCTAACAACGAACTAACAATAGACACTTCAGGCAATTTATCTACCACAGGCAATATCACAACAACGGGTACACTCAACATCACAGGAACTTCTACTTTAGGAGTAATCACTGGAACCGCATGGCAAGGCAATCCTATAGCCACTCAATATGGAGGAACAGGACAGAATTGGTCTGCTACAGCCATTGGTAGCATTCCATACTTTTCTTCTCAAGGAGAGATGGAAGCTCTGGCCATTGGAACAAGCACTTATGTTCTTACAAGTGACGGATCAACTATTGATTGGTCTGCTCCATCGGGGGGTGGGCAATGGACAACACTAGGTTCAGATATTTATTACACAACAGGAAAAGTGGGGATTGGAACCACAACTCCTTCAACTGCTTTGCATGTGATTGGAGATTCCACATTAGGAACGATTAGTGGAGCCACTACTACTCTCTCTAGAAAACTCACAGTGTCTTCAGGAGGAACAAGTATCACAGGAGCTATTGTTTTTCCCTCTCTTCTTAATTGTGACACTATCGACACTGATGCTTCAGGAAATTTAGTCTGTGGATCAGGAGGATCTGGATTATGGGCAACTTCTACAGCAGGAAGTTATCTCATAGACCAAACCAGCGATCTTCTATTAGGAGGCAGTTCTACTAGTACAGCTGAATTCTGGTGGGATCAATCAGAAGGAGCAATTAAAAGAGCTATATGGGAAGGCATAGCAATCACTAATGCATACATTGCTTCTTCCACAGAGTTCTTAGCAAATGACAATACTACCTATACAGCCTCAGGAACTTTGCTTGATCTAACAAGCGAGGTTTTCTCAGTAGA
>Ga0307928_10002966_pt1 | contig 12954 bp, 27 predicted proteins | sample AceLakmetagen232_FD_201815 | JGI IMG/M metagenome (GOLD analysis project Ga0307928, IMG submission 201815) | Saline water microbial communities from Ace Lake, Antarctica - #232 | ecosystem: Environmental > Aquatic > Non-marine Saline and Alkaline > Saline | place: Antarctica: Ace Lake... | reverse complement strand
AATTTTCATTGAGAAAAGTGTGGTATTGTTTAAGTTTTTTCATTATTATACTTATATATTAAAAATAATTGGTGAAATATTTGGTAGTTTAAATTATTTGTTTTATATTTGTGGTATAAACTAAAAATAAATATTATGTGGACAGACGGAACAAGAGAATTTGCAGGTACACAGAACGTGTGGGTTAAGAGATTAGGTTTCTTTATTCTCGTTATTGGTTTATTTCCTACAATCGCTGTTATGTATTGGGATCAAATTGAAACAATAGGGAAATTTATTATAGTTTGTATTATCGCTTCTTATGCAATTTATCACATAAGAGGATTCCTGAAAAGTATTTTCGGGTCTAAGAGTTAGAGTTTTTTGGTTATATAGTTTATAAGTTAATAAAAAAGTTGATGCTTGCCAGGTGTCAACTTTTTTTATGCAAAATTTTGGTGAAGTCAAAAATTTAATATATATTTGTATAAATAAAAAATAAAAAATATGGAAACTTCAAGAGAAACTAAATTAACCACACTTCTTAAATATATACAAGATTTCCAAGGAAGAAAAATTTCAGCATGGAATTTAGGGTTACGTGCAAAAAGAGGACTTAGTTCTTCATCTGCATATAGAACTAAAATGTGTGTTGATATTCTTTCGGATTTACCACAATCGGAAATAGACAGGTTAAAGAAAATAGAATCTATTTCAAGTTATATTCGACAATTTGAATATTTTTTAATTGATCAAAATAAAAAACAAGCCCTTAAAGATATTGATAAGTCTGATAAGTTTGAAAATATAATTAAAACTCTTCAAAAAGAAATCGAACCAGTCATAGTTGAACAACAAGAAAAGATTAAAAAATACGCTTGGTCAAATTGGGAAAGAATCAACAAAGAATATGACCAAATAGGTGATAACGCATTTACTGAAAAATATGGTAGGTCACATTATGGATATTCACGTAAATCTCTTTCTGAATACCGAAGATCATATCCAGGATCTTTATTAAAAATGCCAGAAAAGTATGTTGAAAGAGACACTAAAGCTAGACAAGACTCATACAAAGATAAAGAATACGGAAAAGTAAAACATCTTATTGGTAAATTAGCTGAAAGATATTCAACAATAGATAATATTAAATTGACAAATACAAGTAGGTCAGTTGATGGTATAGAATTTACTATGAAAGCTAACATCGGTGAAACACCTATTATAATTAACACCAATACGATTTATGCTGGTGGTTATAACATTCAAAGACTACATTTAAGATGGTTAATGTCTGTTATTGATAAAGGAACAGGAAAAACAATGGCATCAATAAGGGGAAATTAATTCCCCTTTTTCATTTTCTTCATTTTTAATCTTCTTAATTCATTTTCATAAATTAATGTTCTATAATTCGCATCCTTTTTCTTTACATCTTTAAACCAATCTTCATATAGATGACCATATGTATGTTTAGACATCCCTTGGTTTTCTGTCCAATCTTTCTTATAAGTCCTTCTTAATAAGGTTTCAACCAATGGGGATAAATCAGTTTCGAGTTTAAAAAGTTTTGAACGATTAATATCATTTGTTAAATCAAAATCACCTTGTAAATATCCGATTCTTGAATTATCAGATTCCCTATAAAATTCTATTATATTATGTAATTCCCTTTTCACTTACACTTCTTTTAATTTTGTATTATATAATGTATCAATAATTGTACCATTATATTTTATCAGTTCTTTCCAATTTTGATTTTATATTTTTTATTTTCAAATATCTTTTGAAAATATTTGTATTAACACGGAAAACAGATTTAACATCAGTATCTTTTAATATACAAACCCGAAGGATATTATATGCAGTATTTAATAAACAATCAGTTTCCCATTGACACGCACTATTTATATCATTTGTCAAACTTATTTTTATTCTTTTGGGATCTAATTTCTCCCCGAAGTGTGGTCTGTAATCATCTAAATAAGAATAAGATGATAAAAACTTTATTTCGTCATCTACATATATCACCACAATTTTCCTTTGGCTCATTAATTCTTTTTACTATATTTTTTAATTTTAAGTTTATATTATACCCCCTTAAATTATTTATTACTTTATCTTCTATTAATACAAAATCGGTAAACTGTTTTAATTTGTGAATGTAATCCTTTTTATCCCATCCTGGTATTGTACTGTTCATTATTATTTTAGTACCTTTTGAATTTAAAATTCCAAACATACTTGTTATTTCATAATCAGTAAATTTCCAATAAAATATTTCATCAATATAAACTATATCCACTTTTGGGCCTGAAAGGGATGTTATCAAACCATCCACAGTTGAAAATTCTTTTAATAATCTAGAATTATAAACAATGTTATTTTTAACATTTTTATTATAATAATATCCTATTTCATCCATACGGCGTGTGGTCATAGAATCGTAATTTAAAGAATATATAGTTGTTGGTATATTTGGACTTCTACCAGAAATATATTTAAGGATAATATAAGCTGATAAATAAGATTTACCTGTCATCCTATCAGTAAAAATACCCAAATTATTATCTTCAAATAAATCATTTAAAAACCCACTATTAGTACATATATCTTGAAATAAATTAGTGTGATTCATTTTCTTTAATCTTCTTTATTATATTTTGTAATTTTTTATATCTATCAAACAATCTTGCTTTTGTTTTATAGTAATCTTTAAATCCAAAGGTAACATCCAATTGGTAGTTTTGTATTTGACCACCAAAGCCATGACCAGACCTATTACGGAACGAATTTGATTCATTCAAACTCATTTCTAAATTTGATACTGTAAGATTATTATAAACTTTAATATCTTCATATTGATTATCAAAAACCATTAATTCGTTTAAATGATTATTTGATTCTAATAGACCGTTTAATAACCTATCATACATTTCTTTTGTTCCCATATTGAAAACAATACGAATATTATTATTTGAATAATTATCATAAGTAGTATCCATTATGTCACCGTAATCGGTAAAATCAATTTCAGGGATTGCAATAAACTTACCTATAAAATTCATCATAAACAATATTATTTTTATTGTATATAATATAATACAAAAAGATTAGAAAGTCTATGGAAAAGAAAGATAAAAAATATTATAAATTAAAACCTAAATTTAAAAAGGGTGATGTGATTATCAGAAATGATAAATGGCATAATTCTTTTTCAAAAAATACCAAATCACAATATGTAAACCCTTACCATAAACCATTTAATGAAGATAGTATAATAACGATTAAATATATTAATATATCTGAATTTTCGAATTTCTTTCTTAAAGGTTATGTATTTAAAGAACAACAACATTCTTATGATAGTAAAATAGTTGACATTGAATATGATTTATATGATTTAGTAGTAAGAAGAAATAAAATAAAAAAATTATGCACGAAGATATATAATATATAAACAAAAATAAAATAAAGTAAATGAAGAAGTTAAGTACAATTTTATTATCTCTGATAGTGTTATTAATGTTAAATGGATGTGCTACATTATATGTTAACAGTACTATAAATCCTGGTGTACAAGAACACGTTAGAAAAGAAATGGTTAGAAATGAACAAAAAAGAAGAAAAGATAATAGAGCTATCAACAAAGGACATAGAATACAAAAACAAGAAATTAAAAAAGCTCAACAACAAGACTGGAAATGAAATACGAAAAAGCAAGAAATTTAGTATTTGATTATTTTATCAAAGAAAAAGAATTAAATAATATTAATAATGATATTAATAGATTCAAAAGATTTATGCCTTATGATAATGGACCTGCTTCTGAATATACTATGGAGTTAATGGATGTGGAAATTAAGAAGAAGGTGGAAATAGAAAATGATATGAAAATTCTGAAAGAAGAAATTGAATTACTTTTAAGAGTTTTTAAATAAAAAAGTAAAACCCCCTTATTATTTATAAGGGGGTTGATAATATAATTAAATTTAGATAGTGTTTATCAATCACTTTCACCAATAATTTTATCAATTGCACCATATTCTTTAGATTCAATGGCAGTCATCCAATAATCACGGTCTGTATCATTTTCTATTCTTTCTATTGGTTGACCTGTTTTATCTGAAATTATTTTATTCAATTCTTTTTTAACCATTAAAATTTGTTTAGCGGTTATTTCAATATCAGAAGCTTGACCCGAAATACCTCCTAACGGTTGGTGCATCATTAATCTAGAATGTTTTAATGCTGATCGTTTATGACCATTTATAGATAAAACAAAAGCCATACTAGCAGCCATTCCTGTAACAACAGTATTGACATTTGGTTTTATTAAATTCATTGTATCATACACCGAAAATCCACTGTACACCGATCCACCAGGACTATTAAGATAAAGGTCTATATCTGATGTGGGATCAACTGATTGTAAATAAAGTAATTGACCAGTTACAATATTTGCTACAGTATCATCAATAGCAGTTCCTAAAAAAATTATTTTATCAAGCATCAACCTACTGAACACATCCATTGATGCTACATTAAGTTGTCTTTCTTCAATAATTGTAGGTGATATATATCCAGCATTAATATTCATTAATTTTTGATAATCGTGTAAAGCTATTCCACTAATACCTAGTGATTTTCTAAATTTGTCAAAATCTTTGTTCATGTCCATAATTTTTTGTTTTAATTGTTTAATTTATTATTTAATATTAATTCAATATCATCTATTTTATAATACGGAACTCTTAATAAGTATATATCATTTTTAATACAAAAGTTGTTTTTAATTGAATCTTTTATATTTAATTTCTCAAATTCTTTAATTCCACCAAAAAAATCAATTGGGTTAAAATGTTGCTCACCATCAAATTCTATAGCTAAATTAAATTCTGGTAAATAAAAGTCAAAATGTAATTTATTTTTATATTTACATCCATCAAACGTTTTTTGATGTATATAATTTATTTTATTTTTAGTTAAATATTTTATTATATTTTTTTCTCCTTTAGATGTATTACATTTAGGACATCCTGATCCTGTCATATGAATAATAGGACTTTGTTTAAACTCACCATGTATAGGACATATTATTTTAATCTTTGTTTTATTATTTTTATAGTCAACTAAACTATAATCGTATTTATTATTGTGTATATCTGAACTAATATTTATTACATCATTAACTAATAATCTTTTATCATTAGCTAGATTTTCAATATTACAAATCGGACAACCTTGACCTTTTAAATGATTGTGTGGTCTTTGTTCAAAAACACCATGTTTATCACAAATTATTTTAACTTTAATATCAGTTCCATTATATTTAACTAAACTATAATCATATTTTTCACCATGTATATTTTTAGCAAAGTTTAAAAAATTACTATTTGTAAATTTTCTTAATTCACTTAATTTGTCCTTTTTACACCCTGGACAACCTTGACCACTCATATGTTCATTTGGTCTTTGTTTAAATATACCATGTTTAGGACAACTTATTATAACTTTAGTTTTATTATTTTTATATTCAACTAAACTATAATCGTATTTGTTATGGTGTTTTTTATTAGATGTTTCTATAAATTCTGTTATTGTTAATCTTTTCATAATATGGATGTTTTCTTTTTATATATAAAAAACATCCATTCTTTTTAATCCCAAAAAGAATCTTCTGTTGATATTTTAGCAACTTTTACGTGAGATTCATCATTAATTAATGTTATGGGTTCTGTTTTTATTTCTTCATTTTCAGCCTCAGCCTCCATTACATTTCCAGGTTCTTCTGTAATATCTTTTTTATTAGGTGGAGTAGTTGTTAAACCAACAGTAGGTTGATATCCTTCGATTTGGATTTTATTACTTGCTGATGGTCTACCACGTTTCTTTTTAGTTGTTGTTTCAGTAGTTATTTCACCTGATGTTTCTTTTTTAGGGTGTTTATTTGGTTCAATATCTACTCTTGGTTGTTCAATTTCTTTTTCTGCTACAATCCTATCCATTGTTTTATAATCCAATTTAGCAACAAGTTTAATAATTTCTTTATTATCTATTGTTTCTAATTGTTCAACCAATACACCTTTATTTACATTTTTAAATTCTGGTATATTATTAGCATAATCTAATCGTATAAATGCACCATGAATAGTTTTATGTCTTTTTGATTCACTAATTCTTTTTGTAAATGTCCAATCTTCTGTTTCTTTTGATTGTTTATTTGCATAATATCCAATCTTATCAAAAAATACTAAATATCTTAATTCTTTCATATTGATATAATTTTATTTATTATCATATATTGATGTTTATTAGATAAGTTTATATTTATTTGTAAGTAAATCCCTAATTTTCTTTTTCTTTTCGGAAACTGTTAAGAAAAGAGATTCATATTTTTCTTTTTGAACTTTTTCTTCATCAGATTTAACTTCTTTACTTTCAGATTTGTTATTATCAGGATTATGTATGTCAATCTTAATGTTGTATTGATAAAATTTTTGTTTAAGAGTGAGCATAAGGTCATCGTCCTCTAAACCAAATAGTTTGTAAGCATCTAACATAACAATCATATCTTTGGCTTTAACCCATAAATTATGTTTGTTATAATGGGTAACTTCTAACCCTTTATTTTCTATTTGTTCTATTAATGCTTTCACTTATTGAAACTTTTTTGTTCTGATAATTTTTCTAATAATTCCTTTTCTTCTTTTGATATTTTCTTAGGAATATTAAGATGTATTACAACCATCAAATCACCTTTCTGACCTCTTTGATTAGAAAGACCTTTATTTCTAATTCTTTTTACTTCATTTGGTTTTGTATATTGTGGGATTTTTATTTTAATTTCCCCGTCTAAAGAAGGAATTAAAGCATCACCACCTAACATTAAAGTTGTAAACGGTAATTCTAAATTATAAATTAAATTATACCCATTCCTTTCTAATAATGTATTATTTTCTATTGTAACATCAATAACTAAATCCCCAAAGATTCCATTATCACCTGCTCGTTCTGCCATGTTTCCTTTTCCTTGAGCTTGGAATCTATCATTATCATCTATTCCTTTTGGTAAAGTAACATTCAATTCAGTATCGTTATCAACTATCCCTTGTCCGTGACAAGTTCCACAAGTATTAACTAATGTGTGTCCGTGACCACCACAAGCATCACACCTTGTTACTGTTGATATTGTAGCAAATCCCATATTTTTATTAACTTTCATCTGTCCTGTACCAAAACATTTAGAACACTTTTTATGTTCACCACCATGACCATTACAATCAGTACATTTTACTTTTCTTTTATATTTAATCAATTTTTCATAACCAGTATTTACATCAGTAATATTAATTGTAATTTTAACTCTTAAATCAGAACCACGTTTTATTTGTTGACGAGATCCACCTCCAAACATATCACCAAATGGGCTTCCACCACGATTTCCGAATGGGCTTCCACCACCACCAAATACATCACCCATGTTAAAATTTCTCATGAAATCATTCATATCAAACCCTTGGTGCATCTGTCCATCCGCATCACCAAATTGGTCATAATTGGATTTTTTCTTATCATCAGATAATACAGAATATGCTTCTGATATATTTTTAAATTTTTCTTCTGCTTCTTTGTTATCTGGATTTTTATCAGGATGGTATTTCATAGCCATCTTACGGTATGATTTTTTAATATCATCCGATGATGCTGATTTATCTACTCCTAATATATTATAATAATCTTTTGCCATTTATTTTATATTCCTTTTTCTATTATTGTTAATAAATCTAATCTATTTCTTTCGATACATTTATTTATAGTATCTCTTTGGTCTATAATTTTTATATCATTATTACATTCCATTTTTCTTAAAAAGTCTTTATCAGTAAACACACAAGTATAATAAACTTCTTCATAACCATAAGATTTAACCAATCTTATAGTGCGTTGCAAATTACTATATGACGGCTCCCTTGACCACACTTTAATAGTATAATCATTAGCACCATCATATAATATTCTTAACGCTCTTATGTATTCTCTTTCATTCATTCCATATAATAGAATAGTCAAATTCCATTCCAAATTATTTTATCTGTCATTTTGTCAGATTAACATTAATGATCCCAAAAACATAAATAACCCAACAGCCATGATACCAGCAATACCAACAATCGACATTGACCATAATAAATTATTCCAAAAAGTTTTTTCTTTTGGTGTTTTGTTTTTACTTAACATGTTACCTATTGTTCGCATAATTGCAACAAATAATACCATAAGCGCAACAAACAATACAAATACTTTGACATATGGCATTACCACTGGGTTAAAAAGTTGTTCTATCATATTTTTTAGGTTTTAATTATTTATCTTACAAAGATAATGAAAATGTTTTACTTTTCAAAATCTGGTTTAATGTTTTTCCCCTTTTCAACCATATCATCTTTAATTAACTTTTCTATATATTTAGATCTGTTAATATTGATATTTGAAAGATGTTCATTTAAATAATCTAAAAGTTCCTTATTTAAAGATATACCTATTTTTGGTTTCTTTTTATTATCAGGTAATTTTTGTCTTGACATAATATTTTTATTTTTTATAGTGATAATTATATAAATTGTTTATAATTATTACATAAATGACACTTTTTGACTTTTGGTATTTAATATATATTATTAAAAGAAATAATTTAATATGAAAAAACCGAAAACCAAAACCAAAATAACAATATCTGTTAATAGAGATTTAAATATTTTAATGGAAGAATCTATATCCAATAAATCAAAATATGTAGAATGGTTAATATATCAAGATTTATTGAAAAGGTATGATGATGTTAAAAAAATAATATTATAAAATGGCAATTGTTTATAAATCTACTAATAAAATAAATAATAAATCTTATATAGGAATCACAATAAGAACATTAAATGAAAGAATTAATGAACATAAATATAAAACTAATTCGGATTCTAATTTTTACTTTCATCGGGCTTTAAGAAAATACGGATTTGATAATTTTTCTTGGGAAATAATAGAAAACTGTTCAGATGATATATTAGAAGAAAGAGAAAAATTTTATATAAATGAATTTAATACATATGCACCATTAAATAATGGGTATAATATGACAATAGGTGGTTTATATAATTTTGGATCAAAAGGAGATTGTTATTGGTTAAATAGATTATCAGTTGATGATAAAAAAGAATGGTTAAAAAAACATAGAATCGGTGAAAATAATGGCATGTATAATAACGGTCATTTATTATCAGGTGATAATCATTTTTTAAATAAAATGACTACTGAACAAAAAGAACAATGGTTGGATACTAATTTAAAGGGCGAAAATAACTATCAGAAAAAATTATCAAAACAAGAATTAAAAAATAAATGTTGGATTAATAATATTTCAGACGATAGGAAAAATGAATACATATTAAATAATTTAAAAGGGGAAAACAACCCTATGTATAAAAATGCTAGAATATATGTAATAACATTTCCTAATGGTAATGAATTTTTTAGTAAATTATCATATTTTTGTAAAACATACACATTTGAAAAAATGAACACAGTAGGTTTTTATTATGTAGTAAATGGCAAATATAAACATTATAAAAAATTTAAATGTAGATTATATAATGACATTAAAGATAAAAACATCAAAGAATGGAAAAAAGAATATGGGTATTAACCATATTCTGTTAAGTTAGATATCATATATATAACAATCTTTTTGACAATTTCTACATGATATTACACCATCACGGAATTGTTTAGTTTTTTCATTATTCCAAATATCAGAAAGAAAATTATTACAATCTAAAACTGATAAACCTTCTTCCCAACCTTTGGTATCAGGTGAAAAACTACAAGGAAAAAAATCTCCATTAACATCAATATACAATGAGTAGAGTGTGCTCTCGCATGGCTCGATATGTTGTTTCAATGAATCTAATTCTCCATTTTTTGTATCAATATAACGATTTACTTTTTGTGCTGAACAAGAATCTAGTCCGTAAGGGATATTATTTTTGTGGGCATAATCTATTAAATTGTTAAATTTATCTTGACTAAGTTTATTAAAATGTCCTACACTTCTACCTTTAGGTTTAAGTGAAAGGAATACAAGTGCATTAAGTTTAGATAACCTTGGGTCAGTCTTAATATCGTCCATAATTTCATAAGCCATTTCATAAGTTTCTTCTGAAATCATATAGTGGATATTTATTTGTGTCATTCCTCTATCAGTAAGTTTCTTGATAGCATCGTATGACAAATCCTTATCATAGATGGATACTGCACACGCACCACACATATCAGCAATCTTATCGAATTCGTGGTCATCTACATCACCATTGATAGTAAGGTTAGGTATAACACCATTATCTTTTGAATATTTGAAGATATCCCACATCTCAGGATGTCTACGAAGTGTCCCACAACCAAACGCAATTTGTGTTACAGTTGGTGGAAGTTTATCAAAGATAGTTTTAAACGTTTCTAAGGACATATTAGTACCTCTAAACCCTGTATTCGACTTGTAACAGAAAGCACAAGGACCAATCCCTGGTACACCCTCACAGACCTCTGCAATCTCAATATCTGCAATCTCTGGTAACCCAAGTTCTAAAAGACCATCATCTTCCATAGTTTTACCCCAACGAGCAAAAAATCCATCTTTTTTGTGAAACACAAAATTGTAATTTTCGTTCATAAGAGTGATTTTCTTGTTGTCTTGAACAAGAAGTCCTGCTGAATTATCAGCCATTTTTATTTTAAATGCTTTCTTCATAATTATTTAATAGTATAAATTCCATATTTCACTCCACCGAATAATACACCAAAAGTCCATCCTAAAATAATTGTCATATCTACCATAGCAATCATCGTGTGATCAATATCGGTAAATAGTGCCAATATAATAGAAACAACTGTTATCAATATTATCCCACTGAATAATATGATGTTTAATATTTTTTTTCTTTTTTTCTTAATATCCATAATTTTAAATTTTAAATTTTCCCTTCTTCTTTCATTTTTCTTAAAATACTAGCCATTTTTGCTTGACGTTGTTTAACAAGTGGGTCTAGTTTCCACCCTGCGATATCATCAACTTGTAGTTTTGTAAAACCCATTTGGAATAATCTTTCTACAAATGGTGAAAAAACATTACTATCTTGGTCAATAGTTCTTCCTGGTGGGAGTGTAAAATAATCACCAAACCCATACATACTTGAAACAGCCTTTGCCCTTCTTACTAATTTAAACGGGTCAGTAATAAGTTTAGCCATTTTAGAGGCGTTTGAACGAAACGGAGAACCATCACCTTTTGTTTTACTACGCATAATCAATAAACCCTCAGCTCTCATTCTGTCTTTCTTCTCTGGGAGAACTTTATTTACATCAATGTGTTTCATGTCTAATTAGTTTATATGAATAACAAAGATACGAAAAATAATTTAAAAACCAAATTATATTTCAGTATATTTATCTGATAAAAAATTAATACTTTTCAACCGTTTAACCATTTCCTCGTTAACAGCGTTTTTTATTATTCCACCCCAATCTGTAAAAACCCCATCATAATCATCAGGATAATTAACTTCGAGGACTTCATTAAACAATTGATCGTTATCCATGTTAGAAATGGAATCTAAATATTCTCCTTGTTTTTTTGATATTTTCATAATCCTAATTTTTTTCTTCTGATTTTATCTTTTAATTCTTCAATATTTTCTGTTCTATCTTTCATCTTAAAATATTGTTGAGCATTTATATATTGTCTACAAGACATATCTTCAAATACCAATTCTTCATAATATGGACTATCAGAATGTGTACAACGCATTGTATCAGGATGTTGACCAGGTAAATCTTTAAATATCATTGTCATTTCATCTTCTTCTGAAAATAAACACCCTATGCAACTATCTTCTCTCATTTCATATTCTTTCTAATTTTAGCTAATTTTCTAATCCTAAGATATTCTTGAATTACATCTTCTGGTATATTTTCAAGTATCATAAAAATATCACCTTTATTCTTTCCGAGTTTTCTAACCAATGGGAGAATATCTGCAGTAGTTGGTCCTTTGTGTATTTTCTGATCGTACCAACCATCAGACTTATAATTAAAATAAGTATCTTTCTGATACTTTTTAAGAAGGTCTTTAAACAGCTTTTCGTTTTTTTCTTCCATCTTGTATTTTTTTAATTTATTTCTTCAATTGTTCAAGTTTATGTTTTCTTAACATAACATTTAACTCATGCATAACTTCATCGTTTGTAATTAATTTATCATAAATTTGTTTTGCTATCTCTTTAGGATTTGGTTTCGGAGTATCATTATAATCACGGGGATCATATTTGATTTTCTTTCTCCATCCCCAAATATCAGATTGTTTTTTCCCATTTACATAAACGTCATATCCACCATCAGTCTCACTTGCCATATTATTTATTCTTTAATCATTATACCAATGGGTAATTCCCATTTCTTTAGCATCATAATACCAAATATTGTGATCACTTACTCCTGAAATTCTTATAGAACCATCTTTAAGTTTAACTTTATAATCAGTATAACCTTTACCTATATCAATAGCGTACATCATTGGTAAACTATCTTCAATACTTATCCACCCTTTAGGTCGTGTATCTTTAGGAAAATATTCTTCCATTTCTTCTGGTGTCATATTATCTAAAGCTTTTCTTAATTTTTCTAAATCAATTCCCATAATAGTTTTTATATTACAAAGTTCCAAATAAGTCCTCACTTAATGATTTACCATTTACAATAAGGTTTATTGCTTTGGCAATCATACTATCTACTGAAAGAACTGTAATTTTTTCAGAAAGTCCTTCTTTAATAGGAATAGTATCAGTTACAACAACCTCAGATAAAGCTGAATTGTTTATCTTATTATAAGCACCCGATGAAAGAATTGGGTGTGTACAAAGAGCT
>Ga0307928_10002965_pt1 | contig 12956 bp, 21 predicted proteins | sample AceLakmetagen232_FD_201815 | JGI IMG/M metagenome (GOLD analysis project Ga0307928, IMG submission 201815) | Saline water microbial communities from Ace Lake, Antarctica - #232 | ecosystem: Environmental > Aquatic > Non-marine Saline and Alkaline > Saline | place: Antarctica: Ace Lake... | reverse complement strand
CTATAGCTAATAGGCAATACAAGTTTTTTGGGCTAAGTTCAGAAGTAAAAGCAAAAGAATATTTGAAAGAATCATATTCATGGAGCACAGAAGAATATTTTAAAGAGTTGCATCATATCAACCAGGGTTTACAAAAAGCTTGGGACGAGATAGAAGAACGGTTCCGACCGACTAGGAGTAAATACAGTGTCAAACAGCAACGCAAAAGGCGGAGCCTTCGAAAGAAGAGTGTGTAATAATCTATCTTTATGGGTATCAGATTTTACTCGTAAAGATATATTCTGGCGTTCTGCCATGTCTGGTGGTCGTGCCACTGTTCATAAAAAGAAGGGGATTTCTTTAAGGTCACAAGTGGGTGATGTATGTGCTATACACCCTTTGGGACATTTCTTAACAAACAAATTCATGATAGAATGCAAGCATTACAAAAGTCTGGGTTGGGAGCCTGTTTTATATGGGTCTGAAAAGTTGGTTGCTGGGTTTTGGATAAAGGTGCAGCAAGAAGCAAAAACCTTTAAAAAGGCTCCTATGCTTATCGGTAAACAGAACAACAAGCGTGATATTGTGATATTAAATAAGTTCGGAACTAAATTCTGTATGAATAATAAAATGGAGCCTATGTTTATCGTTCCAAGATTGGAAATGTACGTATATATATTCGCAGATCTTCTAGCGATTCCATTTGAAGAAATAAGGAACAGAAATGGTAAGAAGCGAAGTAGGAAAAGGAAAAAATTGCATATTAATAGATAAAACAATGGGCCTTAGTTTATTGGAGATTTAAGTGAGACATTTAGATTTGTTCAGTGGCATTGGAGGCTTTGCTTTGGCAGCTTCATGGGCTTGGCCAGAGCATAAGATAATGTCTTTTTGTGAAAAAGATACTTTCTGTCAACAAGTATTAAAAAAACACTGGCCAGAAGTACCTATTGAATCAGATATTTTTAAATTAGATGGAAGTAAGTATGGAAAAGTTGATCTCCTTACAGGCGGTTTCCCCTGCCAACCGTTCAGTACGGCTGGGAAGCGGAGAGGCAAGAAAGATGACCGTCACCTCTGGCCAGAAATGTTTAGAGTTATTAAACAAGCAAAACCCACTTGGATTATTGGTGAAAATGTTGCTGGAATCATCAACATGGAGCTCGACCAAGTGTTTACTGATTTGGAAGTTGCGGGTTACGCCACACAATCGTTTATTATTCCAGCTTGCGCCGTTAGGGCTCCACATAAAAGAGAGAGGGTTTGGGTTTGTGTCAACTTTAGAGGCAACCCAGATCATAAGCAACGGACCATTTTTAAAAACACGAACTTCATGGGGAAGGCAGGCCAAAACAACAAATTCAATTTTTGGGGCCAATTTAACAGAACACATGAATTTAGAACACAAAAAGGAGCCAATGCTTCCTTTGAATCCACGTTTTGCAGAAATGATAATGGGGTATCCGGTAGGTTGGACAGACTTAAATCCTTAGGAAATGCTATAGTTCCTCAAGTTGTTTATGAGATATTTAAGAGTATAAAACAGTTTGAGGAAAATAATCAACATAGTGGTGAACGTAAAAGGTTAATCATAAAACCATTATTTTAATACTGAGGTAGAAGTAGAAATGGTAAAAGGAAAAAGTTGCATACTAATAACAGGTGACTTACATTTAACAGATAGAAAAAAAGATGAGTATAGATGGGATATATTTCCTTGGATTACAAAGCAAGTATCTAGACGACCTATTAAGGAAGTATTCATTCTTGGTGATTTGACGCATCAGAAGGATAATCATTCAGCTAATTTGGTACTCCGTTTAATAGAGAATTTGGAGAAGTTATCAGCTTTGGTTCCTATCAGGATTTTAAAAGGAAACCATGATTACGTTGAGCAATCTAAAGCTTTCTTTTCCTTCTTAGATTCATTTCCAAATATCAAATACTACACTAAACCAACCAAGTCTAAAGTAATAGGCAAGCCAGCTTATTTTTACCCCAATGTTCCAAATATAGGGACCATTCAGCGTGATAAATTAAGAGCCCAAAAAGGTAGATATGAATATGTGTTTTTGCACCAATGCTTTTCTGGTTCACAGGCTGCTAATGGGCACGTATTAAAAGGAATTCGATATTCTAAACCGTTCTTTGAGCTGGGCAAGCAATTGATTGCTGGCGACATTCATAAGCCGCAGACTATAAAGAATTTGATTTATGTTGGCTCCCCTTATCCTGTTGCGTTCGGGGATGATTTTAAGCCACGAGTTTTGCTTTTATCAAATGATGGATTGAAGTCCATACCCAGAACAGCTCCATTAAAAAGTGTATTTGAAGTTGCTTCTGTAGAAGAATTGCAATCATTGAATTTGGTAGAAGGTGATCAAATACGTATAGTTTATAAGACAGGTAGGGTAGATGGGGAATCTTGGTCAGAGTTCAAAAAAGATGTTGGAAGGTACTGTGATAAAATGGGAATAGATCTTAGAGGATTACAAGTACAATCAGAAGAAGTTTCATCAGAAGATAGTTCTGTTTCTGTTTCTGGCAATGATCCAGAGGAGGTGTTAGCTGCTTATTGTGAGGAGAATAAAATAACAGACCGTGAGAAAACAATTGGCCTTAGTTTATTGGAGGTCTAGGAAAATGGAGAACAAACCAGTAAGCAAGTTACCTATTAATATTGGTGAGTTTTGTGAGAAGTGTGGTAAGTTTGTTCCTGGTTTTGAGTATAAACGATGCTGTGATGGTCATGAATGTGGTTGTATGGGGCTTCCGATAGAACCTTGTTTATGTGCTGGTTGCTGGGCTATTTATATGTCTTAAGAAGAAAGATAAAAATGAAATTAGTATACCAAACAGATTTTACTGAGACTACTGGTGATTGCGTACCAGCTTGTATAGCTACAGCATTCGGCATGAAGTTAGAAAACGTACCCCATGTTCTGAAGGATCATGGTAATGATTGGCTGGAGCATTTACAGAGTTGGATGTCTGCTGATCTAGGTTATATTCTAGCTTTCTTTGCCCCTAGAGCAGCCATGCATTACATGCCACACCTTAGAAATATACCATATTTCATTTTAGGTGAGGTAGGCGAATCAATGTATCATATGTGCATGGGATTGAATGGTCAGATTATTCATGATCCTAATTCTGGTGGATCTGGTATTAAAGAGGTGAAAGATTATGCATTTCTTCTTCCTTGTGAATTAGCAGGTGCTGCCATTGAGGCTGTTTTTGACAAAGGTAGATATCTTAACAAAAAAGTGGATGGTATCTGTACGCAGGAGGATTGCAGGATACTGACAAACAATAGAATATACGAGCATCATTTGTATGCTCAGAGAAGACATTTTCTTTGTGAAAAGTGTTTAGAGAAATTTGGATTATTAGACGGTGAGGTAGTGGCAGAAAAATGGCCAAGGTAATAATTGATCAGATAGAGGCTCAAGGTTTCAGAAATCTTTATAAGCCTATGGTTTTCAAGTTACCTAAAGAGAATGGGTTTTATTTTCTAACTGGTACAAATAAAGTCAACACAGATTTAGGGGCCAATGGAACAGGTAAAAGTTCTATATGGGATACGATATGCTACACGTTCTTTGGGAAGTCGGCTAGAGGATTGAGAGGCCCAGATCTTAAAACATGGCTGAGTGAAGACCCCTTGGCTACAGGCGTTCATTTTCATATTGGTGACGCGATCTATGTAATACGTCGAACTTGGTCCCCTAATTCATTGACTTTACAAATAGGAACAGCAAAACCAGAGAAGATCCAGCAGGATGAAATTGACCAGCTGCTAGGTTGTAATTATGATCTGTTTTTGTTTGTTGTTTTGCAGGGTCAGTTTAATACTTTCTTTATTGATTTAAAACCAACAGATAAGCTTCAGGTATGGTCTAAAATATTAGATCTCGATGAGTGGTTGATTAGGTCAAAGAAGGCAAAAAAGAAGTTTGATGAAGAGCAAGGTGTGGTTTCCAAAGCTGAAGTTAGCTTGTCTAAGGTAGAGGGAATCTTGGAGACGTTGAAGTGGTCTTTACAAAGCCAACGTAAATTGAGAGAAGAGGAAAAACAAAGCAGGCAAAAAGCTCTCAATGAAAATAACACGGCTATAGATAAGCATCAAAAGTCTTTAAAAATGATAGCAAGTAAATTAAAAACTGTTAATGAGAACCAAGCAATAGCGGGGAGGGAGCTAGATAAGCTTGAAGAGCGGGAAGAAGTTTTATACTCTAAAATAGCTATTAGAACTCAGCAAAGGAATAAAGTTTTACAAGCTATAGCGGTTCATAAGAGTACAGAAAGAAGAATATTAAAAGAAAAGGAAAAGTTTGAAACCGAGGATCTTGAATGTCCTTGGTGTCAGCAGGAAATAACTAAAAAACACAAGACGCATATGTTGAAGGAGTTTGATAAAGAGCTAGTTATTTGTAGTAAGGAGATATCTTCTTGTAGTGAGACTGAAAAAGAGATTGATAGGCGGGTGGTAAATTTAAAAAGTAAATTAGAGGTGGTCTTAGACAAAGGAAGGACGATTGGCCGGGATGTAATTTCTTTGTTGATGGTAGATAAAAGTAAGTTTCTTAAGGACAAAGAATATCACCTATATGATATTACTCAACTGGAAAAGGCAAATGAGAATCTTAAGAAAGCCTCCAATACTGTAAAAGAAATAAAGAGATTGAAGGGGCAATTGACGGAAGCAAAGGAAGCAAAGAAAGCTTGTAAGGCTTCTTTAGAAAAAGCAAACGCTATGAGCGTATCATATAAACTTTGGATTCAGGTATTCAAAGATATAAGATTGTGGCTCGTTGATAGGGCACTAACTGAGCTTGAAATGCACGTAAATAATAGTTTCATCGAATTGGGCTTAAAAGGTTGGTCAATTGAATTCACTGTTCAGCATGAGAATAAATCAGGTGGGGTAAGTAAAGGCTTGATAGCCAAAATTAAATCACCACAGCAAGATAAATTAGTTCCCTGGTTTGTTTGGTCAGGTGGCGAAACGCAGAGAATCCGTATAGCTGTAGCAGTGGGTCTGTTACGATTGATACAATCCAGAACAGCTTTTAGTTGTAATTTGGAAGTATGGGATGAGCCCACAGAGCATATGTCAGTGGAAGGTATCGAAGATCTTTTGAACTTTTTTGAGATGAGAAAAGATGATGATGATAAACAACTATGGATGGTGGATCACAGAAGTCTTGATTTTGGTGGTTTTGATGGATCGGTGCATTTGAATAGGACGAATAGGGGAGTTGAGGTGAAGTATGAGTACTAAGTATGATTTTAATAAATTAGAAGAAGTAAATAAAAGGGCTAGCACAGTTGGTGTTAGTTACACAATGCATTATTGTGGGTCAGATGAAACATTTTATTTTGAAATTATATCAGCAACCCCAACAGAGGAATGGCAGGGAAAGAACAGATCTTTTGATATTGCGATTGAACGTACATGTACATGGCTGGATACTTTGATAAAAGAAACAATATGAATACTGATATTCGGAAAGCAGTAGAGGCCTGGATAAGAGCTGAGTATATATTTAGGGTGTCAGACCGTAACTATTCATTTGAAGCTCAAGAGTGGCTGTTAAAGGCTGAAGATGATTTAAGGATGGTAGCTACAGGGTATTCAGGTTTAAAGCAAGCAGGGGAGAAGTTAGGTTGCTCTTCGGAAACTCTACCAACACGTATAATTAAGAGTAAGAAGAGAAAGAAGATGAAACCGAAAGTAAAGAGCAGTTTTAAGCAGAAAGGACTATTTTGAAAGATAAAGACGAACATAATTATGTAATGCTTAAGGTAGGTGATAAAATACTTGCAGGTGATTTATTTTTAAGAGGTGAGAAGTGGGTTGAGATTCTTGAGTCTCAAATAGATGATTGGGAGGCATCAACACACAGCAAATTGATTTACAGAGATACTAATCTTTTAATGAAAAGAATTATATGACTGACAGACGTGAAAATAATGTGTGTAAAGATGACCAACACAGGGCTGGAGTATCTTTTAAAACAGTTCTTGAGAATTTAAGGAAGAATGGTGTTAAGTTGGAGGAGACTACTTGTTATGAGTATGAATCTTGGAATAATTGTGAATATGCTTTCGCTCCCTATAATACGTCTGAAGATTGTTTACAAGCGAAATGAGATATAGGTATAAAGGAGTATTAGGAATGAAAATAGAGATAACAACGGCTAGTAAAAAGTTAACTAAATCCATAATTAATCAGATGAGAATAGCCCCTGATAATGTGATAAAAAATGGTACCGTGTTAGGGTATTTAATTAATGCGGTTAAGAATACTCACAAAAGCATATTGATTGAACATGAGAATGAGTATTATAGATTTTCGGCTGCTTGGATAAAAGGTGAACGCAGCGTATATAGGAATTTTGCTCGTTGGTCACAGACAAAGAACTTTGATGATGCAAAGTCTTGTGATAGCTGGTGGGATTCTTACCAGATTGTGTTAAGTAAAGCAATCACTCAGATCTACATTTGAAGGAATAGTTTATATGAAAAAGACATATATCCCATGGTGTGAAATAGAGAAAAGATTAGAAGAAATTGATAAGGAAGGAAATAAGGTGTTCGGTGTCCCTCGCGGCGGAGCAGTAGTAGCTTGCTTACTACGAAATGCAACTAGGGTTATGTCGCATAAGGAAGCAAATATAATTTTAGATGATATTGTAGATTCTGGTGAAACGAGGAATGAATATATCTTAAAGACATGTGGTAAACGTTTTTTCGCTGTGATTGATAAGCAGATGGTGGAAGAACATAAAACCTTGCCTTGGGTTGTCTTTCCTTGGGAGCATGAAAATGAAGTTGAAGAATTTGATGAGGTTTTGAAAAAAACCTTAACTCGTTTTATTGAAATGAATGAAGAGTACCTTGATCCAAGTGCGGTAGAAGGTGTCAGAGCTGCATATAAGCAGCACGCGGGGACTAGTAAGATAGTAGCTAAGGTGATGATGGCTCAGAATATACTCACGCTGGGGCCTATTGCTAGGGATATGGACAGCTCCTTGGGTGAAGCCGTTGTTCAGGGGATACAAAAAATCAGGTCTTTTACTGAAATTGAAGAAGGAGCTGAATGAAAACTACTATAAAACAATTTGAAGTTTTCAAAGCTAAATTCATTGAGATGCAGAGGGAGCTAGGCTTGATTCAGTATTGCGTGTATTTTTTCCATGGTGCTACAGATGAAAATAAGAGTTATGCAGAAATTGAAGTAAACGAAATGGGTAAGGTCGCCTCTGTGACTATGTGTAAGGATATTAAAGATACGGATCTAGCTAAGAGGTTCAATCCAGAAAAGCATGCAGTTCATGAATGCCTTCATCTAGCCTCACATAGGCTTGCGTGGCTGGGGAGGCAGAGGTACCTTGAAAACAGTGATCTGGATGAAGAGTGGGAAGCCCTGACGCGACGGTTTGAGGCTTTTTTAGGCTGGTAAAATTAAGGAGCTAAATTATGTTAAATAGTGAAATGCAAAGTATTGATATTATAGCTTATGATGCGTACGTAGAAGAGATAGTGTTAGGCAAAGTTTCCAAAACGATGGACGTACCATTTCAAAATATTATTCATGCGGCTATGGGGCTTTGCACAGAAGCTGGCGAGTTAATAGAGGCAATACAGAAATGGGACATGATAAATATTCGAGAAGAGCTAGGTGATATATTATGGTATCTTACTTTGTTGAAATCAGCTTTAGATAGGCATAGGGTTATTGATTACTTTGCTCATGTTAAGGCAGTCGCAAGTTCTTTGTCTAGTTTTGATACCCCTTTAATTTCTGGTCTTAGGTTTGTGAAAGCTTCATCAGAATTGCTAGATACTGTGAAGAAAGGAACATTCTATGGTAAAGGACTGAATGAAGCACTTCTTTATTCGCAATTGTGTAAATGTCATGCAATTACTGTATCAATGGCTAATACGATTTGTAATTGTTCCATGGAACATATTATGGTCATGAATACCGAGAAACTTAGAAAACGATATGAGACTAGTTTTACGCCAGATGAGGCTAACAATAGGAATTTGGGGGTAGAACGGGAAACGCTGAAAAATCAGAATTAATCCTCGCCGGAGCAGCGCACCCTCCTCTAGTCTCTCTCTCTCCTCTAGCTGCTCCGGCATTTTATTGTCATTTCATATTGGTATATTTTTAAGTATAAACCCTTGTATTAGCTTAATAACGCAGGTTCTTGTATAAATTATAGATATTACATAATTTTTACAATAATTATGTTGACAATGTAGTCGATATTCATTATTATATGTATAGTAAAGTTAATAATGTTTTTGAAAGGAAAAGAAATGGGCTTTGAGAAATGGTGGATAGATCATCAAGAGATGTTTCAAATAGTGAATAAGGATAAACAGCTTGTTAAGGGCATTTACGAATCTGCTATTATGGATGCCGTAGAATTCCTTAAAGAAGAGCGTAATGTGGTATCAACAACAGGTCTTGAAATAGCTTCAGGGCTATATTACGCTGCCTTTGGTGCGTAATTGTATAAATTATAGATATTATATAATTTTTACAATAATTAGTTTGACAATGTAGCCGATATTCATTATTATATGTAGAGTAAATAAGTTAAAACATAGTTTGAAAGGACAAGATTATGACACTAACAAAAGATCAAATTAAGAAGATTGCAGTTATTATCAATAATGAGATTAGTACTTCATCTACTACGGATCAGGTTTTTCAATTGTTAGGGGAAACTAGGGAATCTGAAATAGGTTTCCAAATTGAGGATATCCTTGATACCCCAGAAATGACAATAGAGGATAAGATCAAGGCAATACTTGCTGTTGGTCCTGCAAGTTACTCAGATTGGCATGGCCAAAACGCACATATTTAAGAGAGGAAAAATAAGTTCAAAAGTAACACTGTCCCATCCTTCCTGGAATCAGCCAGGGGGTTTTGAAAGGATAAGAAGATGAGTGAAAAAAAAACAAAACATCACAGAGCAGATTGCACAATTCAAAGCTGGTAAGTATAAAGGTTGTGATCCTACTTGGTTTGATTGGTTCTGTAGCGAAAACAGTTTGAAGGACAAGACCAATTTGCTGTACAAAAAACTCATCAATATTGAGAAGAGCAAAAAGTTTGATTCAAACAAAACTTGTGTTTTCTTTAAAAATAATTGCCCAGTTACGGGTGAGCTGTATGATGATTTCAGGATTTGTGATAGTAGTGGTGTTATTTTTACAGTCACACCTAGAGTTGGGCATTATGGTGAAAGCCATAGGAAGGCCCAAGTTTATGGTAAATCCAATGACTTTAAAGAGCCACTTATAGAAGGAACTTGGAAAGAAGTTGTGGCCTGGTTTCTGAAAGAAGAGGAAAAACCAATCCCAGACAAAACTCTGGCAGAAAAAGCCCATGCCGTTATCTTCATCGAGCTTTTGGGAAAAGCTGTTGTACAGGCTTGTGAAGCAGAGTTGTATTGGGAAGCAACTCAGACTATTCAGGTGGTCAATGCCACTTTTGTATCAAACCAATTGAATCAATCAGATATTGATCTTACTGCGTTGACTAATATTGCATTTGTTATGGATGATGAGGTTACAATACTTGATCATCTTACGGAAAGATTTGATTGTCTCACAGCAAAGTCTTGTCCTGATTGTTGGAAATAGTTTCAGCAATCTTTTAGTAGTCTGGATCGTGTCCAGACTACTCTTTCTTTTATTTTAGATGAATTCTGTATAATTATTGGAGTGGAGAGTAAGATGAAACGTAAAGACAAAATGACAGTGTTGGTATTGATGATTGTTCTAACAATTGGATATGGTGGTTGTGCAGTGCAGATAGGTAGAACAAATCAATACTATAATGGTAAGGGCAATCAGGAACTAGGTAAAACAGAAACGTACAAGGAACGTTTGATGTCAGGCAAAGTAAGCATTGAGGAATCAATAAAAAGGGCTAATGATAGACAAAATTAAGGAGATTGAAAGATGGCATTTAAAGAGATTAAGACAGCCATAAGTGAGCAGTTTGAAAAAATGTCGAAGCAGGAGTTGTTTAAGGTAGACTTGACTGGGGACTACATGTGGGAGACCTATCTAGATAGTTTTCCTCCTGGAACAAACCCAATATTCAAGGAACGCACTGAGCATGATTGTACGTGTTGCAGGCAATTCATCAAAGCTTGTGGTGGTGTGGTAACGATAGAGGGCAACAGAATGGTATCCTTGTGGGATGTTGTTGTGCCTGAGCCTTACCAAACAGTCTGTAACGCTTTATCTCAAGAGGTAAAACGGAGGTTTGTCTCAGATGTTTTCCGCTATAGGGAGGCCAATGTTGGTACAGATTTCAACAGAGTATTACTTGAAAGAGAAGTCAATGTTGGTACAGAAACTGAGAAAGAAAAATTAATATCTGTTTTCAATCGGGTATTACTTGAAAATGAGGAGGTGGCTAGATGGGAACATTTTTACTTCAAACTACCTACTAAGTTTGTAAGTACAGATCCTGGTTCTGAGTTAGCTGAATTTAGAGCCAGAAAGCAGGTACTCAAAAGAGGGCTTGAGGAGATAACTGTAGAGGCAGTTGAGATCGTCTTGGAATTGATTGATCAGAATTCACTTTATCGCGGACAAGAATTCAGGCCCCTAGTTGAGCTTTTTCAAAAGCACAAAACTGAGTTTGATAAGATTAAAGGATTGGAGAAGAAAGACCTTTATTTCTGGAAAACATCTATGGCTTTGGGTTCAGCTTCAGGAATTAGAAATACTGTTATTGGTACACTTCTATGTGATATCTCTGATGGTATGGAATTGGACAAAGCTGTAAAGTCTTTTGAAAGCAAAGTGGCCCCTGCAAACTATAAAAGGCCTAGTGCTTTGATCACTAAGACTATGATTAAGAAGGCACAGGAAAAAGTAGAAGCCCTTGGTATCACAAGTGCTCTTACCAGGCGTTATGCGGTAGCTGAAGATCTCACTATCAATAATGTCTTGTTTGCCAATAGAGAAGCCAAGAAGGCTATGAATGCGTTTGATGAGTTGGCTGATGAAGTTCCTCATAAAGGTAATTTTGATAAGGTAGAGGGTATAACAGTAGGCAGCTTCATGAAGGACGTGCTGCCCAAAGTGGATAGCGTGGAGTTGTTTGTTGAAAACAAGCACAGTAACAATCTTATGAGTCTCATAGCACCTGTTGATCCTGAAGCAAAGCATATTTTCAAATGGGACAATAACTTCTCTTGGGCATACAATGGAGACGTTACGGATTTGATTAAAGAACGTGTTAAGGCAGCAGGGGGAAACGTTGAAGGTGTTTTGCGGTATTCTTTGTCCTGGTTTAATCATGATGATCTAGATGCCTGGTGTCAAGAGCCCGATGGCAACAAAATTAGTTTTCATAATGCTAAACGGATACATCGATCTACTGGTGTTCTCGATGTGGATATGAATGCAGGAAGTGGGATTACTAGAAAGCCTGTTGAAAATATCACATGGTCAAAGGAATCCCGGATGCAAGAAGGCGTTTATAAGATTTGGGTTAATCAGTATCAATCTAGGGAAAACAGTAATATTGGTTTTGATGCAGAGCTTGAATATGATGGTAAGATATATTCTTTTCATTACGCCAAGAAGCAAAGGACTAAAGAGAATGTCGTTGTAGCTGAATTCATATATTCAAAAGCTGAGGGTGTTAAAATCATAAAATCTTTGCCATCTACACAAGTATCAAAAGAAGTATGGGGCATTCCTACCCAGACATTCAGGAAAGTGTCAATGATCTTGAATTCTCCTAATCACTGGGATGATATGAAAATAGGGAACAAACACTGGTTCTTCATTCTGGATGGTTGTAAGAATGATAAGACAGCAAGAGGATTCTTTAACGAGTTTCTGAATGAGGATCTTAGGGAGCACCGTAAGGTGTTTGAAGTGCTTGGATCTAAGATGAAAACTGAAAAGTCAGATAACCAACTTAGTGGTCTTGGGTTCAGTTCGACACAAAGGAATCAGGTACTTTGTAAAGTATCTGGAAGTTTCAATCGAATGCTTAAAGTCACATTTTAAGGTAAGTTTTCAAAAGGATAAAGAAAGGAGTTATTATGAAGCTTAAGAAATCTATTTTCAGTGATAAAGCAGGGGCTGTGTTTGTTGCATCCAATAGTTTTGATTTGGGTATTCATATATGGCCTGCTGCGCTAGGTATTAAAAAATATGAAGGTTGTGTGCAATATGCCCCAGATTTTTCGATGGGGACGGCGGTAGACTTAGTTGATGATAATCAAGCTTGTTATTTACGCGCTGCAGAGTGCGAAAAGATTTACTATGACTTCCCAGAATCAGAGGAAGCTTGGCTATTAACTCCAAGAGGTAAAGATTGGTTATGGGAGCAGGTTGATACTCAGTTAGAATTGCTGAAAGATCCAGGGTAAAAATTACATTTTAGTCAAACAGTTTTAGAAACAATTATTTAAGGAGAGTTACAATGCTATTTGAAAGAGCCAGTAAATTGAAATTGAGATTTGAGACAACAAGAGGCACAGTCAACATGGAAGATTTGTGGGATATGCCATTAGTTAATGACAGAGATTCTTTTTCTTTGGATATTTTAGCCAAGAGTTTGAATAAAAAGGTAAAGGAGGAACAAGAAGATAGTTTTGTGCTTCCTGCCACCAAGATGAGGTCTGTTTTTATTCTGTCGCTTGATATAGTTAAGCGAGTGATTGAAGTAAAGCTTGCTAATATCCAAACTCAGAATAAGAGAGCAGCTACAATAGCCAGGAAAAATCGTATTTTGGAAATCCTGGAAAGCAAGGAAGATGACAGTTTGAAAGAAAAGACTAGGGAAGAGTTGGTTGCTTTGTTAGAAGAAGAATAGCGTTTCGCCGAGGGCTGTATAATATGATACTGCTCCATATATAGCTGGGGGGTGGTATCATATTAATCTTTTAGAATTATAAGTAGTTTGGAAGCTTTGG
>Ga0307928_10002964_pt1 | contig 12957 bp, 18 predicted proteins | sample AceLakmetagen232_FD_201815 | JGI IMG/M metagenome (GOLD analysis project Ga0307928, IMG submission 201815) | Saline water microbial communities from Ace Lake, Antarctica - #232 | ecosystem: Environmental > Aquatic > Non-marine Saline and Alkaline > Saline | place: Antarctica: Ace Lake... | reverse complement strand
GTGATAATATTATCACCAAAGCTACAGTAGAACGAGTGGCTATATTAGTATAAAGTTGTCTTGTTTTTACTTCATATAATTGGTATATGTGATACCAAAATCTTCCTATAAGTGAACCTTTGTCTCCAGAAAGTAAACAAGGAACTCCATATCCCATAGATAAGGGACCAAATACACAAACAACACTTAATGCCCATGGATTGCGTAATTTAAGTAACGCATACAGCGTATAAAGAACCGTCAATCCGACTCTTCTCCAAGCCTTAGATGTTCCATCAGCGCCACCCCAAGCTCCTAAAAGCCCACCCATTACAGCTATACCTAATCCAGTTACAAGTTTTTTAATGAAAGATATTTTATCTTTTTTAAATTCTGATTTTAATTTTTTTATTTGAGTTATGATATTCACAATTATCTCCTTTTTAAACGCCTTGATACTTGGTGATGGATTATTACTACATCAGATTTTTTTATCATATGAATAGGGATTTCGTTTTTATGTGTAATTATAGTTATATAAGAATAAGGTAAAGGATAAATCTTCATATAATCTATTCTATCAAGAACTCTTTCCATATTCTTTTGTTCTATTATTCCGCTTATTTTATTTTCTTCTATCCACTCATCTACAAATTTTAAAACTTTATCATTATAATTGAAATATAAAGTTCCACTTAAAGCGGTCTTTTTGGACCCAGGCTTCATTCGCCATTGCATATCCAAATCTAAATAATGAACAGACATATCGTATTCGCTAGGAATATTATCAAATAGTTTAGGATATTTATAAAGTTCAGCATCTACATCTAAAAAAACAAGAGGTTGTTTATGTTGTTCTAGTTTCTGCTTAATAAAAGTAGCTTTGTAATGCGTTGCATCATGCCAATTACTTTCTTTAATAATATCTATATCATAAAGCACATTAAATTTCTTTAAAGATGGCATTAAATGAGTAGCTAATTCTTTTTCGTAATTACCTCTGGTAGCGTAGCTTATTATAAGCATAGTATTCCTCCAACATTACTTTGTAACTCATTGGTAGTTTGTAATCTGGTATAGATTTGGAAGTGTTGACCAAACTTTTATCATGAGTATTAGATACATCTCTTTCTATTTTTACATCAAATTTTTTCCATATCTTAGCTATTAATTGAATTAATTCATATTTAGAAATCTTATATGGAAAAGCTAACTGATATAGTCCTGTAAAATTAGCTTCTATGAGTTTATCAATTGCTTTAGCCAATTCCGAGGTTGTAATTCCTGTCCAATAAGCTTTATCGTAACCTGTTATAGTTCCTTTTTGTCTCAAGAACCAATCAAACAATCCACTTCCATTCTTCTTTAGCTCTTTACCTATTATAGACATTCTTATAGTCAAATCTTTATCATTTACAATTTCTCCAATAGATTTTACTTCTGCGTATTGTCCTTTTCCATCTTTTTCATCAGTATCTTTATAGTCTCCTTTATTTCCACTAAAAACACAATCTGTGCTTAAATGAATTATTTTAGCTTTTTGTTTAGATAGCCAATGAGGAAAATAACCATTTATAAATATAGCTTTGGCTGGATTATCTGAACAAGCTTTAACTAACATTCCAATACAGTTTATAATTATATCTGGTTGATGAATATGTATCATAAAATCTAGTTCTTCTAAATCAGTTTCGATATCTTTTATTACAATGTCATTAGAATTCGTTCTACCAACTGTAAAAATATTATATTTATCTATGCTTTTTAAATAATCAGATATAGCATGACCCGCCATTCCATCAGCGCCTAATATCATTATTTTTTTCATATTAATATCCTCCTTTATCAAGTAAAGAGTGAATTTCTATATTATTCATTAATTTATTATTAGAAGTATATTCTTCAAAATCAACTTTATCATAACGAGTTATAATTTCTGCGTTTGGCTTATCCATTACTAAATAATAATTATTACTATATTCAAATGCATTTGGACTTTCATATTTAGATACTAATATTTCATGTATTTTTTCGCCTGCTCTTATACCGATAATTTTCTTTTTTGTTTCTTTATTTCCGTAACGTTTTATCATAACATCTGCCAAATCTTCTATCTTACAAGCTGGCATTTTCATAACAAATAATCCTCCATTTATATCGCTTTTTGTAGCTACAAATAATAATTTAATTGCTTCCGAAAGAGTTAGAAAATATCTTGTCATTTTTTCATCAGTTATAGTTATCTTATTATAACGTTTAATTTGATTTATAAAAAGAGGCACTACAGAACCATTAGTTCCTAAAACATTACCACCTCTGATACACATAAATCGAGTTTTACTTCCTAATGTAGAAGCATTTAATGTTAATTTTTCTCCTACTGCTTTGGTCATGCCATAAGTATTAATTGGTAAGACTGCCTTATCAGAAGAAACATCTATAACTTTCTTAACTTTACATTCAATAGAAGCTCTTACAATGTTACGAGTTCCATTTATATTGGTCTTGATTGCTTCATATGGCTGTCTTTCACATACAGGAACATGTTTTAACGCTGACAAATGAAACACTATATCAACATCTTTACAAGCATATTTTAATTCTCCATAATCTCTAACATCTCCGACTATAATTTTTAAACGAGGGTCGTTAAATTTTCTTTGAAGAGATACTTGATTAAATTCGCCTCTTGCATAGCTTATTATTTCCTTAACTTTTGTTTCTAATAATTGAGTTATTAACTCATTTCCCCAGCTTCCCGAACCTCCTGTAACTAAAATTCTCTTATTATCAAATTGATTATTCATTATAGCCTCCCTGTTAAATACTTTATCATTTTGTCTGATACGTTATTGTCTATATATCCAATTGGCATATCCCAATCAGTTGATTTATTTGTCATAATACCTGTGCATTTAAGTATCATTTCTGCATTTATACCTGATAACATTGCACTTCCTACTTCTATTGTTTCTGGTCTTTCTGTTGAATTACGACATATAATAGTAGGAGTTCTTAATATTGTTCCTTCTTCACAACAAGTTCCAGAATCGCTTATCATAGCGAGAGCATTTTTCTCTAAATTAATAAAATCAAAAAATCTCATTGGCTCTAAAAATTGAATATATTTATCTTTTGGTGTTATTGACCAAGTATTTAATTTGTTTCTTGTTCTCGGATGAATACTACATATAATAGGACATCTGTATTTCTTAGCTATTTTGCCAAGCCCTAAGACTACCTCCTGCAATCTTTCTTTGGTATCTACACATTCCGCTCTATGGAAAGTAGTTAAAAAATAAGCATTTTTGATGAGTTTCAGCTTTTTTAATATATCACTCGATTCTATTTGATAACTATAATGCTGTAAAACTTCGTATATAGGATTACCCGATACTATTATCTTACTTCTATTTATACCTTCTGTTATAAGATTCTCTTTGCTTCTTGGAATATAAGGAAAATTATAACTTGCTACATGGTCTATTATATTACGATTTATTTCTTCGGGAACTTCTTTATCATAACATCTATTACCAGCTTCCATATGATAAACAGGAATTCCCATTCTTTCAGCTATAATACCCGCCATTACACTATTAGTATCTCCAAGAATAAGAACTTTATCTGGCTTTTCTTTAATAAATATCTTTTCGCTTTCTTTTAATATAATAGCAATCTGTTCTGCTGTTGTTCCTTTTGCTCCTAAATAATAATCAGGTTGTCTTAATTGTAAATCTTCAAAAAAGATATCACTAAGTTTTGTATCATAATTTTGACCTGTGTGGACAATAATATGAGAACATACTTCATCTAATTTAGGCATTATTCTTGATAGACGTATGATTTCAGGTCTTGTTCCTAATATAGTTATTATTTTCATTTTAAATCTCCATAATCCAAAGAATTAAATAACTTTTCTAATTCATCTATATTACCTATTTTATTAGATTTTTGCCATTCATATGCTTTATTTACAGTTTCTATATACTTATCTTTTGGATAAGATTTTAAATCAGCAACTAATCTTTTACAATCAAAAGTAATTTTTGGTTTTTCTGTTAGTATATATTCTCGCATATCAATATAAAATTCTTTTGGAACTAAATTTTCTATATTATAACATCCGAAATATATTGGCATTGTTTTTGTTCTGAAAGAATTCCACAGTCTTTCAGTTATCCAGTCCCAACTCCACATTTCATGATACATAGGTTCTAATGTCAAATTAAATAAATATTTATTAATAATTTGTAAGGAGTCTTTTGTAGATGGGTCAGTAGAAATATTTTGGAAATTTTTACCTCCAAAAGGAACACGTCCATAAGAATGTTTGGTTATACCTTTCAATTTATTAAACACTTGTTTTCTTAAATATACAATATCTCCTGAATTGTTCGTTTTGTATATTTTATATAAAGCACATATTCCCTTTATTTTTTCATCATAAGAAATAAATTCATTATCTTCTAATTTAAAATAACTTGCGTTCCAATCAGGATAACCATTAGATAAAATTATATTAACTTTGTTTTTATTTTGTTCATAAAATTTGGAGTTATGAGTTATTAATCCTTTAAATTTTTTGATAACTTCTAAATCATAACTATGAGGAACAGTTATATAACCTTCAATAGCAAATAAAAAATTAGTCCCATCGTAAAGATTTTTATTTAACTTTTCTTCTTGATATAAATGAAAAGAAATTTTCGGATATTTTTCTGATAGGTAAGCATAATCGTTTTGATATCTTTTTTTATTTTTCATTTTTTAATCTTTCTATATATTCAGTTACAGATAACGTAGGTTTCCAACCCTCTTGTAAAATTTTTGTGTTGTTAGCTTTTATAGAATTTACTTCATCATTACAATCTCCATATGACCATTTTACTCCTGATAATTTTACTAATTTAAGAGTGTTATATGTTTCGCTTCTTCCTAATTGAAATATATCTTTTTTATTTATAGTAGTTAATGCTTTAACTATATCTTTAACATATGTATAATCTCTTGAATTTTTTCCTTTATTAAATACTTTAATTGCTGTATTGTTTTTTAAATTATATTCAATAATTCCTATTAAACCCATATCTTCACTACCATTCTGTCTTTCCCCAAATACATTACTAAATCTAAAAATAGTCCAATTTTTACAATTATCTTTTATAGTTAATTCATTCATCCATTTAGCATATCCATAAGGACTTATTGGTTTAATTGTAGAATTTTCTGATACATATTTTTGTTTCCCATATATAGCATATGTCGAGGAAAAATAAATATGACCATTGGGTTTAAGCATTTTTGTTGTAACTTCAGTTGCCATAACATTGTTTATATAACCTTCCATTCCTGTTTCTCTTGTGCTTATTGAGGCCGCTAAATGCCATATCAAATCAAATTTTTTATCTAATTTAACATTTTGAATTTTGTCTATATAAAGTTCAATCGGTTTTTTTAATATAGATGGTGTTGGTAAATTGTCCAATTTTCCAGTAGATAAATCATCAATTACAGTAATGTTATAATTTTTATATTTACAGAGTTCTTCAACTAAATGAGAACCTATAAACCCTGCTCCGCCTGTTATTAAAATTTCTTTTTTCATGTTATATTCTCCTTTTTAAAATGAAGTTCTCTTTCTTCATTTACTCCTCTGTTAAATTGATTATAAATATTAACAGTATCTATTATTTCTCCATTCAACCATCTATCATTTAATTCTTTTAAAGTATATGAAAATTCTTTTCCAAAAGGATTAGTAGGTGATAATGTTTGGACTTGGTTAACTGGAATATTTAAAATTCTTGTTTTATCAAAACAAATTATATAAGGTTTAAAGATTTTTCTATTAGTATTGAATAAATATTCTAATTTATTAGGAGTATCAAAATGCATATCTTTTATAGTTTCTCTAAACCATTTCGTTTTATATACGTGTATATTAACGGCCGCAGGATATCCCCAATCTGTAGAAGGGTCGCTATCAGCCCATTTCCATTTCAAAAAACTTGCTATATTACATGGATAAAATTTAGGAAGAGGTGATGGTTTTTGTGTTCCATAGCACCAAAGAATATCTTTTGACATTCTCATCGAAATAGCACATACCTCATCTGTATAGTCTTCTAATATATCATCAATACTAACTGGTCTAATAAAACAATCATCATCACATAAATTTAACATTAAAGAAGTTTCAAACTTATTATAAATTACATCTTTAGTATCTTTCTCAAAATCACCTGAAGTTTCTATATATATAAGAGGAAGTTTATAATTTTTATTTATTACTTTTTGATAACCTTTTTTAAATTCGGGAGAAGTATAGTCATAACGAACATAAATTTTATTATATCCGAGAAAATTATCTTTTATACTTCTTAATAATAAATCTAATTGACAAGGTCTGTTTTTTGTCCAAATCAATACATCTATCTTATCATCTATTCTCATAGCAGATTTTGTTTTTATATGTTCTTCATATACGGGTTCATGTTTCGTGGCTGTGCATAAGTCAACCTGTTCTTTAGGACACACTTTCATATCATTTAATTCATTTAAATTATTGTAAGTATATAATACTTTTTTTATACATTTTCTGTGTTTATGCCCTGCAAGTTCCATAATAGGGAGTCCTATTATTACATCTCCTGCTGTTGTATAATATTTTCCATCTTTGTCTCTTAAATCTTCTTCTTTAATAGCTTTAAACAAAAAATATTTATATGTTCTTAAATGAGAAAAATAAAATCTTTTCATCCAAAATCTTTTGAAATCTTGTCCTATTTCTTTACACCATAATTCTTTCCCACTCATACCTATTTTTCCTGTTGAGAGTATTTCAAACTGCCCATAAGTCGTCCATATATTTTTATCTTGATAAACACTATTTAAATACTCTAAAGATTGAACAGAAGATAGCCAATCATCTCCATCAACTATAGTTATTATATCTTCATCATTTTTACATAAATAATGGATACCTTCTACAGTATTTTTTAATGCACATTGTCTTACTTTATTAGTTATTAAATGAAATCTTTTATCATCTTTTATTTCTTTTTTTATAATTTCTCCTGTTTTATCAGTAGAACAAGCATCTATAATTACCACTTCGTAATTTTTATAGACTTGATTTTTAAGAGAAGTTATACATTTTTTTATATATTTCTCTGCATTATAAACAGGCGTAATTATAGTAAATTTATTATCCATTGTTTTCTTCTCCGTAATAAGGCATTATGTGTTTATACCGTATTTCTTTAATTTCGGGTCTTTTTATTTTATTTTTTGTTCCTTTTCTATTTGCTTTAGGTATCTTCCAATTTTTACCATACATGTAAGTTAAATATTCTTCGGGATTTTTAGGAATATTAAATTTTCTTCCTAAAAAAGTAATTTCCTCTAAAGTATCTATAAATTTTTCAGCAAAATAATATTGTAATCCTTGTAAATCTACAAAATATCTGTTTCCTCTTTTTATATGACAATACATATCCATAGAAATTGTATCGGTGTAATATTGAGGAATAGAATTATAAATATCCATACCTACTTCGTATTTATAAAGAATACTTGTAGATGCATGGTTAAACCAAACAACGTTCGGAATAATATGAGCTTCATCTAATTCCTTTATCACTTTACGCCATAAAGTTGGGTTGTCAGAGAAATAATTCTTTCTAAAACCTATATCAATATCATTATCCCATTTTATAAAATCCTGCTCTCTAATTACACCTAACAAAGTTCCAAAACTAAGAAAAAATTCTATATTATTTTTTTCTAAAATATCAGCCACTTTAAAAAGAAAATATTTTCTTTTTTCTTGCATTATTTGTATCATTTGTTTACTTTTCTTCATGATAGACCTTTTCTATTGTTTTTCTTAAAACATTATTCCAACGACTATAATTTAAATGATTCATTTTAACTATATACTCTCTTGCCAACGCATGCCCAGCATACCAATGTAATCCTATTGAATTTTGAGTGTATCTGGTCATGTTAGAAGATTGATATACAGTAGGAATACAGAGAGCATCATAAGCATATACAGTTTTTACATCTATATTTTTTACGGTCCCTTTTAAATTGGGAAAATTTTTACCAATCGCCTCTGTAGATGGAAATTTTTCATTAAGTAAATTAACACCTATACTTTGATAATCAATTGGATTAAATTTTTCTTTTGCATAATTAAATATATAATTATAATAAGGATTATTTTGTCCTGATAACATAAATCCTACAGAGTGTCCATATTTAGGATGTATAGATATAACTGTATTAATTTTTTTATTTAAATTAGTATTTATATCTATTTCTGTTATAGGTTTAAAATACATTATATCCATATCAGACCATAATCCTCCGATAGTAGATAATAAATGCCATCTCAAAAAATCAGAGCGATATACTTCTTGTCTTGATAAATGTTTTTGTGATAATTTATTATTAGCTAAAGCATCTATTCCTATAAAACTAAAATCAGTTTCTATAATATTCACGGATAAATCTTTCAAACCTTTGTAATAATCTTTACCTGTAAAGTCGAAAGTTATTCCTCCCGTATCTAAACATTTTCCTTTATATTTTTGAATAGGAACATAAAGATTAATTTTCCAATCAGGATTATATTTATGAAAACTTAACAATGATAAATATCGTAAATAAGGAAGAGTAATATTGCCCCAATAGAAATGAGCTATTTTCGGAATTGCTTTTAATTCCCATTTTTTAGATATAGAATTTTTAGCTTTTACGACCTTCTCGGAAATATCTCCCAAAATACCCCATTCCTTATCTTCATTGCTAAAAATAACTCCGTCTTTATCTTTTGATTCATATATTTTTTGATTATATTTATACATTTTTAGGTTATTTTGTATACCTATTCTATGTCTTGGATGATACAAATGAATTATCATAGAATCAGTTTGAATAAATTTACAATTATATCTTTCTAATCTTCCAATTAAATCAGTATCATCGTAAGCCCAACCTATTAAATCTTCATCATAACCTCCTATATCTATAAAACTTTGTTTATGTAATCCTAAAAAGAAAGGCATTTTCGTATTTAGTTCTTTAGTTATACGTTTTACTGATATTTTATATTCTATTTTGCCTTCTTTTTCTATTAAAGTTGATAAAAATTCTCCGCTTTGGTCATCTCTTCCAAATGTTCTAACTAATAATTGCTTAGATTTTTTAAGCTCATCTACCATTTTCTTTATAGATAATTTATCAAAATGATATATTTCTGGGCAAGTTAATATAATGTAATCTGCTTTTGCTTGTTTTACTCCTATATTAAAAGCGAATCCCGGACATCTCCACATTTCTTTTTTCTTATTTCTCTCACCAGTATAAATATATCTTATATTCATTTTTTTGGAATATTGTTTACATAATTGTTCAGTATTATCTTGTTCTAATCCATCATTAAGAACTATTACCTCAAATGGATAAGGACTTTCTTGCTTAGATAAAGAATATAATCCCCACTTTAATAATTCTACTCTCTTAAAAGAAGGTATTATAATTGAAACAACAGGTAATGCCCATTGTTTAATAGTCATTTCTGATTTTTTATTAATTACATAAGAAGGTTTTTCTCTATAGCATTGATAACAATAAGAGCATCTGTGTATAATCCAACCTTTATCACAACCAACTAATTGCCAATCATGGCCTTCTTCTGTATTAATTTCACAATAATTTAAATCAGATTTTCTCATTTCTTCTCCTCGCTTCTGATGGGTTCATAGGTAAATGCTTTTTACCTATAAGAGGAATTTTCCAATCTTTCCCATAAGTATATTCTAAAAATTTTTGTGGGGTATTAGGAACTTTAAATTTGGTTTTTAAAAAATCTATCTCTTCTAATTTATCAAAATAATAAGAAGGATATCTAACTGTATTTCCAAATATCCATTCATCATCTATCTTATCAAACCACCATATCTCAATCTTTTCACCATTTCTTATAAAGAAGTCGCTATGCAAATAACATACATCACTACTAACAACATAAAATCCTTTTTCTCTTAAATCTTTCTTTATATTTTTTAAGTTCCAATGGTCTTTACTCGTTAATTCATCAAAACAAGCGACATCTATATCTGTATCATAATCTATTAATTTATTTTCTCTTACAAGTCCTAATAACGCTCCAAAAATTAAAACAAAAGAAACTTTATATTTATCTAAAACTTCCTTAAAATCCAATAAATTTTTATGCATCGCTTCTTTATTCATAGTTCCTCCTAAACGAACACCACGTTCCCAAGGAACTATATTTTCATCAAAAGGTTGTATATAATTTGTTTTACTCATTATATTTTACCTACTTTAATTTTTTTCCAAATAAATTCATTTATTATATAAGTTAAATGTTTTATTCCTATATAAGTTAATGTTATTGCTGTCATAGTTTTCCAATTTCCTGTTATACAATACGTAATTCCTCCTAATATTATATTACCACAAATTGTTTCATATGTGAACATTTTAGCAAGACTTCTAGCTGTATAGTTTACAGGATGTTTAAATTTGTTCCATATTCTTTCATGAAAATAAAATACGAATAAAAATACTCCATGATGAATAATAGTTATCAGAGAAGTTTGAATTAATTTATGAGTATAAGCGTAAGTGATTCCGGCTAATATAATTACTCCAAAAATTCTCCATATAATACTTTTAACCGCAGAACGAGTTTTCTTTTCCATTTTACTCTCTCTTTTTTGTTATTTTTTTCTTTATTTTCGTGCTACTTTGTAATGGATAATAAGGTAATTGAATTATTTTTGTTTTTAATTCAAGAGCCTTAATTTCTCTGACCATTTCTTCTATTTCTTCTGGGTCATGGCTTGAAGATTCCATTAAAATATCTGGTTTAATACTTATAACATTATCTAACGGTGAATACGTATCTTGAGCAACTACTACATCTACGTATTTAATAGCTTCAGCGATAGTCATTCTTTCTCTTAATGGTAAAGTTGGACGGGGTTTTTTCTCCATAACAGCTTCATCAGTTAATATTCCAACAATTGATTTGCCATCTTTACCTGCTATAGCTTTGGCATTTTTCATCATTAGAATATGTCCGGAATGAATAATATCAAGCACATAATAGGAATATACTATTTTCATTTTATTCTCCAAATTTAAATCCTTCTTTCCATGTAAATATTTCAGATTTTATACATTTCCAATAAGAGTCTTTTACTTGTTTCTTCCAATAATAAGCTTCTATTGGTATCATAATTACCAAAAAAACATTTAATATTCTAAGCCAAGTTTTTTTAATTATTCCGTTTCTGTGTATATAATATGTCATTTACTTACTCCTATTTTAAATAATCTTAAAAATACATAATGATATAAATAATAGAGAGTCATATTTATACTACCCCAAATCAAAGATGTTCCTACCGCTCCGTAGTTTTCTATTAATTGTTTGGCACCTAGTGCAAAAAATATAGCATTAACTAAAACAACGAAAATTCTGTAAACTATACCTTGAATACCTAATGTTTTTAATTTAATAGGTCTCCATTCAATTTTAGTTTTGTCTTCTGAATGATACTTATTATTGCACCATTTACAACCGTTTTTTGTAAAAAAATCATGATTAGGAACTTTACGATTACATATATGACAGATTTTACAAAATCTTTTAGCCATATCTCCAATAGATAATGCTTTATATTCTTTAACATATCCCATATTGTTATGCTTTCTTTTTAGGAAAACCTGTAAATTTATTATCTCGACTGTTATATTGATAAGTATAATTTACATCTTTATCTAACTTTAATTTCTTATGAGCATATTCAATTTTAGCATTTAGAGAATCTGTATTATTTTGAAGCTTCGCCAAAAGTTCTTGTTCATTCTTAACAGCTACCGCTCTCTGTAAAGATACTTTTACAAATTCGTTCATTATTACTCTTCTTGCATCTTGCTTTTCTTTTATCTTTTTCATTATATCTTCTGGTATTATTACTTCTATATTCTTATCTGTCTTTATTTCTTTTCCGTCGGGTCCAAATATTTTATTTTCCATCTTATTTCTCCTTTTTTGTTTTATTATCTAACAAATTTTATATAAGAAACTATACTTAACACAACAGCAAATACCACATAACAAGCTATATAGGTAACAACAAATTTACCATATAACTTGGTTAGTGTTTTCACCTTACCTTGCTCCTTTCTTATTTTTCTAATCTTTTGCTTTGGTTTACTATTCAAACTATTCTTAAAACAAAAATCTCCTATATGAAATACAGTATCTTCTGGTTTAACTCTATCATTCCAACGTTTTATTAATCCTTCATTCATATTAAGCAAAGATTGTTCGCTGACTCTGAAATTATTTTGTTTATCAAAAGCCAAATTTTTATACGTTTCTTTATCATCTCTTGTCATAAAAGAAGTTCTACCACAATATTTCATTATATTTGCGTGACCAAGTCAAAGGTGCAAATCAGAAGTAAAAAATAAATTGCTCATTTTATACCTCCGAGATGCACATTATATCTCCTATTCATTTTATAAATTCCTTTTTTTCTATCAAATTTTACTATCTTCTTTTTACCCATTTATATAATCCTTAGATTCTGATTTAGATACTTTTACATTACATTTATCACAAGTAAAAATATGATATACTAAACATTTTATTTTTACAGGAAATAATTGTTCTTTTACATGTTCTGGTTCGAACTGTGCCTGTGGTTCTCCATATTCTTTCATTTTCTTTCTACATACTGGACATTTCATATCATTTCTCCTCTGTTTTTGCTATGGCCTTATTTGCTATCTCTACCATATCTCTAATCGTATTACTTGCGTGTTCAAGTTTATCTTGACTATATGCGCCTTTGCCTTCTGATATTTCTTTTAAAGCCTTCAACAACTCATTTCGTTCTTCTAATAACTTGAAGATAATCTGTTCTG
>Ga0307928_10002963_pt1 | contig 12957 bp, 19 predicted proteins | sample AceLakmetagen232_FD_201815 | JGI IMG/M metagenome (GOLD analysis project Ga0307928, IMG submission 201815) | Saline water microbial communities from Ace Lake, Antarctica - #232 | ecosystem: Environmental > Aquatic > Non-marine Saline and Alkaline > Saline | place: Antarctica: Ace Lake... | reverse complement strand
TTCCCCTTGTCCTTGCGTGCAGTCGCGGCCTTGGCTTTTTCCGCGGCGACGTCAAGGGCAGGGTCAGGGTCGATAGTTTCGACGCACAGCTCGCCGCCTGTGGGCGTGACCTGGGTCACCCAGTACTGGCAGCCGTCGTCCTTGGTCAGTTCGACGAACTCGGCGAATGACTCCTCGCTCAGCGCCTCTATGCCGTCAATGCAGATGATACCTGAAGGCGTCACGGCGCGCGCCAATTGCAGCCCGAGCATGATCTGCTCGCGACCGCACAGCGCACTGCCTGCTCGGGGCTCGCTCTTCTCCTCGGGCGCGAACATGATATCGTCATCGCCTATGCCAATGCCAGGGATTGGCATCTCGCTGCGGCCCAGGAGTTCGGCCGGCGCGGTGCGTAGCTTGCCCACGATCTCGTTAAGCCGTTTGGCCTCGACGGTCTTGGGCTCGATGCTCGCGGCGACTCGTGCCCAGTTGCACTCCGCGGCGGCGAGCCGTTCGGCGTCCCGTAGAGTCGCGGTCTTGGCAGCGAAGTCTTCGGCAGGGGCCTCGGCCTCGAGGGCTTCGATTTGCAGGTGAAGGCCACCGGCTGCGTCCCGTTCGGCAGTGGCATCCTGTGTCGCGGCTTCGGCTTGTCGCCGCAGTTCCGTCGTTTCGTCACGCTTGGTGCAAACATTCGTTTTGCCCATTTCGATATCGGCGATTACGCGGCCCGCCGCTTCGTCAGCCTTTTCTAGTTCGGCGACTTCAAGTCGCAAGGCAACAAGTCGCTCGGCATCCGCGGGCGGAAACAATGCAAGGGCTTTCTGCGCATCGGAGACGACTGCCTTCTCGGCATTTTCTGCGACCGCGTTCGCGGTATCGGCGAGGCCCGTCAATTCCGCCGCACGGTCATCACGATCCGCCGCGCTTCGTTCGCGGGTCGTTTTGTCCGCCCGCAGTTGCGCCAGCTTCTCGATTCGCGCAGTGACATCGCCCTGCGCGGCATCGTGGGTTTCTGTCGCGGTGCGTGACGCGGCGACCGTGGCTTCGGCTTCCTCGACGGTGGGTGCCTTGTCCAGTTCGCTATCAGGGGGTCGCGCCGCTGCCACGCCGGTCTTGGCGTCGCCGACTGCTTTGTTCGCCAGGCGTCGTTGTTCGACCAGGGCCTTCTCGGCCTGCGCTAGGATTACGAGCGGGTGCAGGCCCACTCCTTGCTCGTTGATCGCGGCGACCTGTTCGTCGTCGAGGCCCCAGGACTTCCAGTCCTCGTCCGAGACCGATACGTCAAGCAGTTCGGTCACGATGCGCACACGCTCCTTCCCGTCTTCGGCGAGGAACAATGCCAGCGGATTGAAGCATTGATCGCCCAGCAGAGTGCTCAAGTACTTCTGCGGGCTCGCGAGTTTCGCGCCGTCGGCGGTTGTCACGGTCACCGTGCCCTTGCCCTTGGCGGAGGCGGTCTTGGAAATGGTCCGGCGAACGGTCGTGGCATCGTCCAGCCGGACGAGGATCGTCGCCCGATCCTCACCGACCGTCACGGTTTCAGGGCCAGCACCGCGAAACGCTCCCTCGATGGCTTTGAGAATCGCGGTCTTGCCCACGCCGTTCTCGCCTGTCGCGATCTGCATTCGGCCCAGGTGGGCCAGGGTCTTGTCACGCAGGCTCAACCAGTTGCTCAAAGACAGTTCTGCAATCCTCATTCGAGACTCCTTTCTGGTGTTGGCGTAGCGGCTTCTCGATCATGCTCAAGTGCCTGACTCACGGCTTGGCGGATATAGGCCGAGCGGCTGATCGCGCGCCGTTGCGACGCGGCGTCAAGTTTGGCGCGCATACTCTGTGGCAGCATCACCATAATGCGCCCTATCATCTTTTCTCGTGAACCCATTCATCTCACCTCCTCTCGAGGCGTTTGGATAGAACACCTTTCCGCCGGGTGGACTCGGTGCCGTGATCTGGTCTATTGTATGTGCGCCAGCGCGGGGCCTTTCACCCGCGAAGATGCTTGGGACATCTGGCGCGACGACGTTATCGTCGCCCTTCCATCGCGTCGGTCAAAGTGTCTACCGTTCATCGTTCCAGGGATTGAACCCGAGCGCGGCCTTGACCTCCTCTCGGTCGTGGCTGATCTGGAGAAGTAAGGATGGAATTGACCATGAAAAACCCGCCGTCGCGGCGAAGGCTCGGCACATGCGCACGGATGTTTCAGTTCCCGCGGACGCCACGTCCGCGAGCCGCTTCGCCCCCATTTCGCGAATCGCTGCTATCTGATCTCTGGTCAGATGCGCGAACGGGGGTTCCTCGACAGCACGGCTGAGCGCGTCGCTGATTCTGGTGGCAGCACACCATACACGGGTCTCGAGTTCGCTTGCCCGGAAGTGCTCAGACAGGACGGTAGCCTCCGCGTGGGTCAGGTAAACGACGACGCCTTCCCCTTGGGTGCATTTCCGCGCGTGGTCCACGACCGTTTGAAGGGCCTCGCGTTCGGGTCGCTCCGCGCCGATAGCGAAGTCGTCTGTAGTGATGTTGTCGAGCTTGGCGAGCATCGCCTCCGCCGCCCGTAGCAGCCCCTCGTCCGGGCTGCACGTCTGGAGAGCGGTTTCTAGTTCTTCGGCCGCGACTTCACGCCAGGCCGCGTTGCCTTCCGAGTTTCGCAAGGCGTCTACCGCGTTCACGATCGCAGCAACAAGTCCTTTCAGCATGGGGGCTCCTCCTTCGGTTGGCGCGGCGCTTCCAGCACCACGCGCTTGATCTGGGTTTGGTCTTGATCTTGATACCTGTCGTGCGCGGTGATCGTGGCCCGCAACTGCAGCCAACGGCGCATCGGATTAGCCCATTCTGGCATCCGCGCTGTCCACCAGACGCACACGCGGTCGTCGCCGTCGACGAACTTGAGTATGTGGACCACGCCGTAGCGCGACGGCATCCACTTTGTCCAGACGAGCTTCAGGCGCAGGACGACCCGCTCGCCCACCTCGCCGACGTATCCGATTGAGGGCTTTCGATCAGCCATGCCTGACTCCTCATATGAGTCTAAGTTCGCCGCGGGCAACGCCACGGCACAACGACGGCAGCGCGCGGGGGCCGTGCGGTTCAATGCGCCCGACCCAGGCCCGCAGTTCGGGCTCCCAGGTCAGGCCGAGTTCCTTGAGCAGTTTGCGCCAGCGGAACGTCTTGCCCGCAAGGCGCACGTAGTCACCCGCCTGCATGGTCCGCCTCCTCACTCGGGTTGCTGAGCGGCAGGCCGCGGTGCTTCAGTTCGGCTTCGCACCATTCGATGTGACCGCGACAGAACGCCAGTGGCTTTTCGTAGGTGTCGGCTCGCCCTGAGTAAACTCGCGCCATGTTTGCGTTATAGCCAATGTGCGCGTGGTCGGCATCAATTCCCGGCGACAAAAGGGACACCTGGCGATATGTCAGGTCGTTGAAAACAACATTACAGCACACGAAGCTCAAATATTGCACACCCAGCACAGACTCAAACGCGCGCCCCCAGTCGCATCCGTCGTGACAGCCCCAGTTACAGAGTCCTTTCATTGCGGCCTGGCACTGCGGACAGCCAATCTCAATTACGCTCTCGCGCTGCTCATTGCTCGGTGTCGCCTCAAACTCTTGCAAGCGCGCGATGCAGGCCTTGTTACGCTCGATGATCTGCCGCAGCCATTCCTCAGGCGCGGCTTCCACGACGTACTTGAGGATCACGGCGTTTTGGTCGTCGGTCAACTCCATCACATTCCCTCCAGGAGCCGGATGCCGGCGAGGCACCAGCTCCACAGAGTCGCGGCAGCAAGGGCCGCAACGTAGGTTCGTTTCGTGTAGCGGTTCATGGGTTGTCCCTTTCCACGCGGTCAGTCTTTCTCAACTCCGAAAGTCTTGTACGCCGCAGCGAGGTCGCGGCCCGCCTGAGCGTTCATGTGACGCACGAGTTCCAAGTATATCTTGGCGTAGGCACGTCCGTGTGCCGCCTCACTGCACGGGATCAGCAAATGGGCGAGTTCGTGGAGAACCAACATCTCGTCGACGAAGCCCTCCGCAACTCCGGCGAATCGCAGCAATGGAGGTCGACCAGGAAACGCCCGTGATATGTATGCACCGCGCTTTGCGGACTCGATCTGGAAGCGCAATCTTGGGGGACCGTGCAACCGGACAGCCCCAAGGCGGGGCCACCGCCGCATGAACCAAGCCGAGCCGGTCAGTCGCAGCAGATAGGCTTGGATGCTATCGAGGTCGCGGAGGCGTTTGTCCCATCCTCCGATGCTCTTTTCCGCGGCGTAGAGTTTGTGCCGCTGTGTATCCCGCGGCCTGCTCATACTAGCCCTCCCCGTCGATATCAATGTCACTGCCGCCGCAGCCGGGGCAACCGTTGAAGGCTGCTCGCTCGGCTGCGCGCACCGTACGGAACTTGCGGCCGCACTCCATGCAGGCGAACGTCAGTGGCGGTAGCGATGCCTGTATTTTGGTGGGGGTCATGTCAGGATTCCTCTCCAGTGAGTTTCGCGAGCAGGCACTCCATAGCCTCACGTTCGCCGCAGATCGAGGGTCGGTAGTTTCGGCTGTATCGTGCCTGCTCGTACGCAATCACGCGGCCGCTGCGGATGCCGAACGGGCGCCCCTCCTCGGGTTGCTCGTATGCCGCGTAGCGCCAGTGTCCATCGTGGTTGCTGAGACTCGACCTGTAGATCGCGATGCCGAGCCCGCGGTGCTCTGCGCAGACGAGCAGGGCAAACATCGGATCGTCATTCGCCGCGTGGGCAGCAGTCATGCCATCGTTCGTTATGGGTCTAATCGCGGTCTCCATCTTTCGCTCTCCTCTGGTTTGCGTTCCTTTCCACGGGTCCGCGTCATATCGAGCACAGGGTCAGCAGGCAGCACGCCAACCCGACCCAGTCGAGATGGGCAGTGATGTCCGCTCGTCGACGCCGTCGCCGCGCGGCGGCTTCGATTCTCTTTTCCTGGCGGCTGAGCCACGGGATGCCGTCGTTGTCATCGCAGCAGTATGCCAGTCGGGCCATGATTGTTCCTTTCCACAGAACAAAGTCACGATGCACTACGCGCTGAAACGTAGCTCCTGCACTTTCGCCCGCAGGGACGCGCGGCGGCGCATGGCCTCAAACTGGCGGACCCACTGAGCATCAAACACCCGCAGGAAGGCCAGCATCTTTTCGGTCTTGGTCGCCATTTCGTTCCTCCTAGTGGGGCTGGCCCCCGGTTAGTAGGTTGTGACCCACTTCGTGCAGGTCTGGAGCACGTGGTCGTAGTCGCCACTCATTGCCTCTTTTGAAAAGGCGGCGATTTGCTCCGCCGGGACGTCGCCCCTCCTTAGGGCTTGTTGCACGCGGCCGATAATCGCAAACGCGTTACCGTCTTCACCGACCAGCTTGACTTCGATTCCAGGATATTTCACGTCAGACATCTCGCTCCTCCTCTGTTGTGACCGGGCGTATCGCCCGGCCGGGATGTCAGGACTGGTCCTCACTCTCAAATCCCGTGGTGGCTTTCGTTCGGCCGTCAAGAATCATTTCGCCCTCGATATCGAGAATGCTGTGGGCCACGATAGCCCCCACATGCCGGACATGCGCCCCGGCCTCCAGGTAGCTCGTGAAAATGGGGGTAAGGGCCTTGATAATCTCGGCATTCAAGGCCAACCCCGACGCGGTATAACGACCATCGCTGCTAAACAGCTTCATGCCAATCTCCTCGGTGTTGTGCCCGGGGCGCGAGGCCCAGGGCGGGTGTCAGTCCGGGAAGCGCCGTGAGTCAGCATCGATGGACGCCTGCAAACCCGAAATGTCGAACCGGAATAGGTGCGCCTCGAGTCGCCCTGGATCAAGTACCTCCAGATAGATCGACGGCCCGCACCGGGGGCTGAGCGCGATTACCTCACCCTCGTGGAGGGGAAGGGCTTCCGGCCGACGAGTCCAACTCCAGCACTCCCCAGACGCAGGCCTACGCCGTTCGATCCACTTGTGCAGATGGAACGTCGCGTCGACGCGGGCGGGTATCTCGGGGACTAAGGCATAGCTGTCGCGCATGGCGCGCAGGTGCCGGAACAAAGGCCGACACTCCCCACAGTAGCGAGCGAGTTCGTGGTTGTGGTACAAGAGGTATCTGCCACTTCGGTACCATCCGCTCGGTCCGTTTGGGCCAGCAACGGTGTTGTCACAATGCGCACAGACGGACGTGATCTTCATAGCTCTCTCCTCGGTGTTGTACCCGGGGCGCGAGGCCCAGGGCGGGGTAGGGGTCACGCGATGACCGCGCCAACGGCCTCCAACGCTCGGCACACCCTCGCATCGCCAGCCTCGGTCTCGCCGTGGTCGGCCGCGAAGGCGCGCAACACAGGCAACGCCGCGACCGCATCATATCGGACGGCATCGGGCCAGCCAGTGGCGCGGAGCCCACCGTCCGCGGCCTCGCTGCACGTCCCAAACACGCGGCGGAACTCGTCGGGCAGCAGGCAGGCCGCGCAGTACTCAGCCGGGCCACCCGCCTTCGAGGTGGGCGAACAGACTCCGCAGACTCCGCACGACAGGCAGGGGGCCTCGTCCACGTCGTCTGCGTCTCGGTCCTCGTGGCACTGGGGGCACTCGTACGTTCTCATCTTCTCTCTCCTTTAACTGTGGTCGAGCGTGTCGCCCGGCCTGGTGTGGGTCAGGAATTATCCCGAACGTGCCTGTAGACTACGCACTTAGGGCATTGGCAGTCAGGGGTCCTGAGCGTGCCGGCTTTCTTGTGCGCCATGGCTGCGCCACGATCTGCACATGCCCGCGGCGAGCTGGAGCTTGCGTTTGCTGCGATCGCTGCTTCCGGCATGGGGTGGACAACCGCGAAGGAGCCATATCCGATATCTTTCGCTTGCATCTTCTCTCTCCTCTAACTGTGGTTAGGCGTGTGTCGCCCGGCCTGGTGTGGGGACGATTCGGTCGGTCCGTATCAGACAGCCCGCCGGAGGTTTCCGACCGACGGGCTGTGGTTATGTTCTCTGTCCAGGGCACTTGGGGTCAAAGGGTTACTCCCAGCTCAGGGCGCTCTGCGCCCTGCCCCGCGCTCATCCGCCTCGGGTCGCGGCCTTCACCCCTCATCGGGGTTGGGCTACCGAGGTTGATCCGGGAGGCTTGCGCCCACCGCGCGGGAATCTACCTGGCGGCATTCGGAGTCCCTCGCGGGTGTCGGCTGCCGTCGGCCTAGCGGGGTATTCTGCCCTGGCAGGTCGCATCTGCCGTTGTGCTTTGGTTGGGCTCCCGTCTCCGTCAGGATGTCAAAGGGCTGTTGAACTGCATATATTATACAACATATCCTTGCATAAGCAAGGGGAAATCCGTTATATTTTCCGTTTTATTCTGGCCCGCTCTGATGCACAACCTGTCGCGTATCCCGCGCTGGCGGCATACAACCTGTCGCGTAGCGGCCGATTGGGCCATTCCGCGGCTGGCGAAATCGTTCGCGTGACCCGCTCGGGCTGGGCCAGGGGGTCGTGGGCAAATCGCCGGCTTCAGGCCCTTGCTCTTCGCTGGCGAATGTGGTACAATTCATTCGTTGGCACAAGGCCAGCCGCCGCGATTGACAACCGTGGTGAGCGCATAAGTGAATTCCAGCGAACAGGCGACATGCAGAACTTTCCACATATCAATAATCGCCGCGGGTCCTTGTCTGTTCGCCCCGCGGATGGTTCAAACGGCCGCTCAGGTATGTCGCCTGACGCGGCCGTTTTCATGTACTCACATATCGATCGCGGGCCGACAACGGGAGCAGCCCGCGTGGGTGATGAACAGATAGCACCCGAACCAAATCCTGCTTTCCGTGCCAACGTGTGTCTCGCAAATCCGCGGGGCGTGCCAAGGCAAAGTGGCGCTATGAGCCGCACCGGGCTGAGGACTCACGACAGCCGAACACAAGTGGGCCTGCGCGCAAAGGGCAGCAGCGCGTACCCCCTCGACTGTCCCTCTCGCAACCCCGGGCTCTGTAGATGGCGGTCCGAAAAAGCCGGTGCCTCCTCCGCCAACCCCTACCGCCGCAAGAAATCGTTCGCGTGCATCGTTTTTAGATCTGCTTTCGCTTCTAGTCGCGGTACACGCGCGCATTTCGCCTCTCAAGTCTCCTGACCACCGGGGACTGGGTACTGTTCACTTCCATACTCCCTCGTCTCTTGCGAGTGCGGGGGATATCGGATTGGGGCGGGGTAGTGGAGTGAAGCTACCCCACGCGGTACAATCGAAATCAAGGCTTCAAGAGCACACGGGGACGCGCAGCACGAAGCACGCGAACACGCGAGGGGCTTGACAATGCGGCGCTCGTGTGCATATAGTGGGAACACGTCCAGGAAGATTCCGCGCGCACGGAGGATTACATGGCACGCCGGCGAACCACGCCCAAGGCAGAATCAGAAGCAAAGCCGAAGTCGAAAGTCGCCGCGCTCTGTCAAACCTCTCCCCCACAGCGCTTGTCACCGCTTCAACGGCTGGAACTCCTGGCGGCTCGGGACGCGCTTGAAGAGGATCGTCTAGCACAGACCGGAGACACGAAGGGCCAGTTGGGCAAAGCGATCAAGCGCGTGGAAATGTGTCTCGCGTCGGGCAACATCGAGCACCTGACCGAGGCGGACGAGGAGTGGGGTGGCGCCGATTTCGACGTGAAGTGGGGCGACGCGTGGTCCGCCGTGGGTGGGGCAGGGCACCGCGACCTATCTCGCCAGCGACAGAAGCAGTCGCAACAAATCGCCTACAGCCTGGTGATGAAACACCCCATCGCCAAGCGGATCGTTTCAGACATCTGCGACCACATCGGCGACGGCCGGCAGTGGGCCGTTATCGCCAAAGACCCGCTGGTCCAACAGGTGATCGACGAATTCTGGTTCCATCCGACCAACGCGTTCCCGAAGCGGCTCAAGCGCCGCGTGTGGCAGCTACTCGTGCTCGGCGAGCAGGTGTACCCCGTGGGCCTCAACGACACGACGGGGATCATCCAACTCGGATACATCGACCCCGCCAACGTGACCACGGTCAAGCCGCTGCCTGGAAACGCCGAGCTTCTGGATACGCTCACATATACCAGCGGGGCCGGAGAGAGTCCGGGTGGCACGACCAAGAACATCATTCGCCAAGAGGCCGACGGCTCGTGGCGGGCCGCCAAGGGCGACGTGTTCTTCTTCCCGCTGGAACGGGCGTCCAACGCGACACGGGGAACCGGCATCCTGCTATCGCTCCTCGACTATCTTGACATCTATGACCAAGCCCTGTTCACCGTCGCCGAACGCCAGGCCTTACTCAACGCGCACATTTGGGACGTGACCCTCGAGGGTATGGACGAGGGACAAATTCAGGAGTGGCTCGCCAAGCAACCCGCAACCCCGAAGCCCGGCACAATGCGCGCCCACAACGAGCAAGTAACCTGGAGTGTGGTCACGCCTGAACTAGAGGCAAACGACCAAGATAAGTCGCTACAAACGATTCTGCAAGCTATCTGCGCTGGTTCGGGGTTCCCCGAGCATTGGTTGGGCAGGTCGTCCGATACGAACCGCGCGACCGCTAGGTCATTGACCTTCCCGGTTCGCTTCCGCCTGCGCGGTTTGCAGAATGAAATCGTCACCATTCTCGAGACGATGTTGGACTGCCAGCTCTACCTGGCCCGCGAGAAGAAGCACGTGATTGGGAACGTGCCGCCGGAGAATCTGACCTACGAAATTCGACCGCCTGAGCTTGGTGCCGAAGACATCAATGAGGTCGCCGAAGCCGCGCTGAAGGTGACGCAGATGCTTGTGGTCGCGGAAGACCGGGGCTACCTGACTAAGGATCAAGCACGGGTGTTCTTCGGGCTCGCCTTGGAGAGCTTTGGGCTCAAGACGCCAAGCCAGATGGCAGGGGCAGGACAAGAGGAAGCAACTACGGAATCATACGCCGATGCGATGTACGAAGAACTCGCCCAAGAATGAGATGGGTCCATGCCCGCAATCACGGACGCCCAGCGCAAAGCCTATCAGGCGAGTGTCAACAAGCAACTTCGGCGACTCCGAGACCTGGACGCGGGGACGCTCAAACAGGCGATGCGTGAGGCGGAGCGATACCAACGGCGCGTGGCGGGCATGGTACGAGCCAAGACGTTGCCCACGTGGCGCCTGTCCCAACTAGATGCGATTGAGAGCGAACTGGCGAGCGTGACCGCGGAGTTCAAGGACCGACTCGGCCGCGGCTTGAACACGGGGGTAGACGCGGCCTATCGGCTCGGAGCTGAAGGGGCCGTGGCACCGCTACAAAGCGCGGGCGTGCTTGGCGAAACGTTCGCATTGGACCCGAGCCAGATTGCTGCAACGCAGACGGTCACGGGCGAATTGGTAACCAACCTGACCGACGATGCTGCGCGGTCCGTCGCCGAGACGGTTCGGTTCGGCGTAGTCACCGGGGCCAAGCCGTCCGAGACGGTCGCCGCGTTGATGAGCAAGGCGGTGGACCTGGACGATCCCAATCTCGTCGGCATGGGCAAGGCGTTCCGAACGGTCAAGGAGCGGGCAGCAGCCATCGCGCACACGGAAACTATGAGGGCCTACAACCTCTCGTTTGAGTCCCGCCTGGAGGAGGCTTCGGCTCGCGTGCCCGGCGTAACCAAGACATGGTTTGCGGCGACGGGGTACATCCCGGGCACGGACTTCCGCAAGAATCACCGGAGTAGCTACACCGTGGGCGGCATGAACGGGCGCACGGTGGCAGCGACGGAGCGGTTCACGTTAGTCGCGGCGCGGACGGGCACTACGTATCGAGTCAACGGTCCGCACGATCCCATCCTCCCCGCCAGCGAGGCCGTGCATTGCGTCTGTACATTGCTGCCGGGCATCTCAGAGCTGGCCCTTGACGAGCCGACGCCTGGTGCAGAGGATGCGTATCAGCGTGACCTGGCGGTTGCCCAGAAGAAGGGCCTGCAACCTGACACAACGCAGATTTCCAAAGCAGTGCCGCCGAAGCCCGTGCAACCAAAAGTCCCATCTGCGTTACCAGGTAGACACAAGACTTCAAAAGAATCGCAAGGGTGGGCTGCTGCCAACCTTGTGAAGGAGCCCGTTGCGGAGAAGCGATTTGTTGATAGGGTGACGGGTAAGCTAGTGAAGGTTGAACACACTAGCAATGTTTCATATACTGGCCTGTCTCCAGAATCGGCGAATATCATCAATGCCAGAGTACATCGTAGCATTGACGCCGGTTTGCCTCGGTTGAAGTCGATTCGGGCAAGAAGGGTCAAAGGACAGCCGTGGGCCGCGAGGATGGGAACAGACGGTAGTCTAGAGATCAATGCGACACAGGCCAAAACTCCGGAAATGGCAGTAGAGCTTATTCGCAAGGCGAATGCAAGTCGAGAAGAATTGCTTGCTTTGATACCAGAGCTTGAAGCAAACGTAGGCACCCTAACAGCTCGGCAGAAAGCAATACTTGACAAGGGCAAAGAACTGCTCAAGTTCAAACGGGGGCAGGTCGGCGATAGCCTTGAGGATATCATAAACCATGAAATGGGGCATCATGTCTACCGTCACGGATATAAGCCAGTTGGCATTGATGAGGCTACGTGGCGGCAGAGGGTTAGCGAAGCCGTTCAGGAGGCAGCAACAGACAAATACAAGTATCGTCTGTCCGCATACGCGTTTGAAAATCCCGTCAATATAGTAGAGGAAATATTTGGCGAGGCATTCACACTATACGAACGTGGCGAGTTAGCTGACGTTCCGCCCAAACTGTTAGCGCTCTTCAAGAAGGCCATGCCGAAGCAAGCAGTCAAGACAGGCATAAGCGTACCGCCGTGACTTAGAGGCTGCCCGCGGTAGCGGGCTTCTGCCAACAACCGTTTGAGTTTGTACCTCGTGAAAGTAGGGTAACTAAGTGGCTGAGTCAGCAAAAGACCAAGGCGTGTTTCAGGGCGAAGTCCTCACGAAGCTGGATAGTCTCCACGATACGCAGGAGGAGATCAAGAAATCTATCGCGGGGATAACGACACGCTGCATGGAACGGACCACAACGATTGCCCAGGCGCGGTCTCGGAGCATCGTGTCGCTGTGGATTATCGGCGCGATAGTGATCCCCTTGATGATCGGTATTGGCGGCCTGCTTGGGTACCACCTGATTGAGTGCGCGGCTGGGGCAAGCCAGACGAGCCTTCACGCGGAGAAATGAAATGGCGCTTGTAGACATGGACGCCCTCGACCTGCCGGCCCCACAGGGCACGCACGTCGCCAGCGGCGAGGCCACGATGCTGGTCAAGTCTAGTGACTTCGACCTGGCGGGCCGTCCGCTGCTTATCATGGAGGGGACCAGCATTCTGGGGGAGGTGACCCTGCGGCAGCCGTTCCAGTTCGCGACGACGCGGTTCATGGAGTTCCAGCCGGAGCACGGGCTGACTGAGGCGGCGCTATCGGAGAGTTTCGGCGGGATGGAAAACCTGTGGGGCTTCCGCGTTCGCAAGGTGGAGCAGTATGCTGAGCCCAAAACCGTTGCGGCCGACATTGTGGAGCCGCGGGTGATTGTGTTCGGACCGATTGAGGTGCAGGAGAGCGACGTTGTGGAGGAGGCCCCGCTGCGGCTTGGGGAGCCCCTGCTGTTTGAGTCCGAGTCCGATCTGCTGGAGGGCGTGCGGCAGGCGTTCGGCAGTCCAGGCGGTAAGCGGTATCTGTCATCCGCGATATGCGGCATGATTCCTGAGCATAAGACCTACGTCGAGCCCTTCATCGGTGGCGCGGCTGTATTCTGGAAGAAGGAGCCTAGCGAGCGTGAAGTGATCAACGACTTCGACTTCCAGATCACCAATGCGTATCGGACAATACAGAAGGAATCACCTGAAGCGGTCTTAACCGGCGCGGACAAGTTTGACTGGATGGCTGAGGAGGGCCGCGTGCGCAAGGCATGGGTCGCGACGACTGAAGGCATACCAGGGATGATGGAGTTCCTATATGGCTTCAGGTCATCCTTCTCAGGCAACAGGAAGAACATCAGACGTTCGAGATCGGAAGAG
>Ga0307928_10002958_pt1 | contig 12963 bp, 26 predicted proteins | sample AceLakmetagen232_FD_201815 | JGI IMG/M metagenome (GOLD analysis project Ga0307928, IMG submission 201815) | Saline water microbial communities from Ace Lake, Antarctica - #232 | ecosystem: Environmental > Aquatic > Non-marine Saline and Alkaline > Saline | place: Antarctica: Ace Lake... | reverse complement strand
GTTGATTTATCTGGATTAAAAAACTCGCCTTGATTAGTATAAATTCTATTGTTGTTATCTAATATTATACTATATTCATTAACTCCACTATATTCTGCTGGTTCTGGTAATAGATAACCACCTAATAATGGCTTTTCTAATTCAAAAATCTCTGCTCGTTTAACAAGAGGGAATCTTCTCATCTTATGAATGAATGGATCAGTTAATCTACCGTCGGCTAGAACCCTACGAACCTTTAATGTATGTGTCCATTGAGATTTCTTCTTTTTAGTCTTTTTAATAATGAATACTACACCAATAATTATTCCAATAATTACTAATGGTATAAACACCCAGGCATACTTTGCAAGTGAAGATAAAGAACCACTAAACATATCAGTAGCAGGTTTTAATGTTGTACCAATGTCAGCCATAATAAATATATATTTACCTAGTATTTAAATGTTTCTAAAAGAAGTAAATGGGATTTTCACCCATCCTACGATGGTTTACCGTAGTCGTGCAGGTTGAGTTATAGAGAGTTCCTGTTCTCCTGTATATCATAAGATTTAAGCAGTTATATTCGCTATTCCCTCTTTCTTATCGAACAACTTTCTTACATACATAACTAACCATACAACACCTACGATTGTACCGATAACTGCTAGGAACGCAATTAAGTTAGTAACGAATGATCCGAAACTTGCTGAGATTGCAGTTGTGTTTATGATTGTTAGAGTACTAAATACAGTATTACCTAGTATTGTACCTACAATCAAAGCAGCGATAACTACAAGAATAACAACAGCCATTACAGTTGATACAGCAGTCATTAAGTCTTTACCTTTCATTATAAATTAAACCTCCTTTCAGAAGTATCGAAATTAGTATAGAATATCTTGTACACCATAAAAGAGAATACATATTTAGTATATATAAATACTTGTGGTTAAGCACCACAAACACATACAAAGTATTTTATTTATAATTGCTTAGCATATACCATGATACTAAGGTCATTAGAATATAGAATCCAATCCAATATCCTTGTAGTACGGTTACTGCAGTAGTGTTCATCGACGCTACAACTAAGGATAAAATGAAGGTTACAAAAGATGATGCAGTTAAACTTTGCCAGAATCTTTTCTTACCAGTAGTTTTTAGTATTGTAAAGTAAGAACTACCAGCTATCAATAGCCAGAAAAAGAATAGGGTTACTGGGAAAAATACTGGTACTGCAGTTACAACCGATTGGATAACTGGAGTTACACCAATAGTACCATTAGTGAAGTTTGCGTATGTTTGATATTTGTCCATCTTATACACCATTCCTTATCCATTTAGTTATGAAGTATAATGCTGTTAATCCAATGATACCACCGAATATGCTTAATAGTAATGTTCCAACAGTTCCACCCAATATCCAACCCATGAAAGATTTTGTTTGTTTAAACATACCTTTTCCAACACCAGTAATACCATATGATGTTGCTACACTATCAGTACTTCCCAAGAAACCACTCTCCGGATTTGTTATAGATGTTATATTAAGTAAAACATCTGTATCATTAGATACTTCATATAATGTATCACTAATATCAGAATTATAACCACTAAGCTTATCATAACTATCGCCCATAGCATCCGGTGCATTATTTAATATAAAAGTCAGACCAAAGGCTGATAAGCAAAAAAACAATAAACCAAACATTATCCAATTAACACCGAAATCTTTTAAATTATCCATAGCCATATTTATCTATCCTCTTGCCTTGACAATTTAAATATTATTATTCCAGCTGCTACTATTAACCACATTAAACTTCCAAAACCAATGGCGAAAGTTAAACCGTTCAATAACCATAATGATCCTGTAAGTAATAATGTTATTACTGACATTATAACCATCCATTCTGGTGATGATAATGCCATACCGGTTATAGTTACTATGAAAATGAATACTATGAAAAAGTTATTACCTAAAAAACCTAAATCTGTATTTTCTTCCACAAAGTATGATTTACTAGCCATCAATTCACCATCTTTACGAACTTCTAAATATACTATACTATCACCGATAGTATTATTATAACTGCAATCTATCGAACCACCAGAAGAATATACTGTTTCATTACATAAATATGTATTCCCAAACAAATCAATTTGATATAAATAAAGGTTAACTGAAGCTGAACCACTTGGGACACTATAAGTTAAAGTTAATGTTTCATTAACCTTAGTAACCGAATAAGAAAAATCGTCTAATGATTCTAATGTTACAGTGTTCTGAGGATCTACACCACCATATAATTCTTGGGTACATTGTCCAGATAATTCGTTCTCACAATGAAATACTATATTTGTAAATGTGTTAAGTATAACACCATCTTTTAATACTATAACACGATATTTATTAGTGTTTAAATCTACATGAAGTATAGATGTTCCAGTTGAAGATGTTGTTGGTGCTTCAACTACCTTATATGAATCTTCTGCTAAATATTGTCTTAATAATAAAACAACAGCATCTTCAATGGTAACATAATTATCGTTACGATATTCTACTATAAACTCTGTTGAATCATTTGATGCTAAATCGTATAATGCTATATATTTGGGATAAGCTGACATATTAGCATTCTTTACATTATAAAACTCTGATACATAATCGTCGGCAGTATATCTAACTTCATAAAATAATTTGTAATCATTGAATGAGGAATTGGGTGTTAAACATATTGAAGCGTTTGATACATTTGTATATGTTAGATTTATTGATGATACTACAGCAGAAGTAGTTGGATTTGTGATATAAGCACTTATTTCTATATCGCCAAATAACGCTGTTTGTAATTCTTCATCTACTAATAGAAAAGTTGCTAATGCATCACCAGCAGTACAGTTTGAAAAGGCTACATCTAATATCGATTGATTATATGTTAAAGGTGTATATTCTGTTCCATCTACTGTAATGAAAAAGTCTATTGATACATTTTCGTCAGCTGAGACACTAGGTAATGTGATTGATGATGATAAAATATAAGAACCACCAGAAGAATAAATACTAGCTGTATAATTTGTGTTATTGAAACTGAAAAAAGCTGAATCAATAGTATTTGAACCAGAAAGTGTTACATCTGCTGTATAAGTTTGATAAGTTCCTTCATATACTGGTGTTCCATAATCTATTGAATAGCTTGAAAATAATGGAGTCCATGATATAAAACTACTATTAATATTTCCAAAGGTATCGTTAGCGTAAACTGTTAAATTATTATTATTAGCACTATATTGAAATGTGGTGTTGTCAGAACAATTCAAATCATTATTAAAACTCCAATTCATAGCTTCTTCATAAAATGCAACTCCAACTTCACCGCCACCATCAATAGTTATGTTTTCCCATTCAGTTCCATTATAACAAGATAATATAGAACCTTTATTAAATGGCCCAGTCTCAAAATATGCATGTTTAAAAATAAGTTTATCTGAATAATCAAAACACCCGACTGGAATGGAATAGCTATCATTACTACCTACATACTGTCTTTTTGTTACCCAACGACTATTAGTGGTAGCATAAAGAGGTTTAGTATAATTAACTTCAAAACTAGAAGAAGAACCATATTCATAAGTTGAAAAACTACCATCATTTACATTATTAGCAATATTGTAAGCCCCACTATAATCTAAATTACAACTATCATCTACCCCAGATTGATTTGTAACATTAGCAGATTCTTGATAACATATATCATGATAAATATAAGTATACCAACAACTATCAAGGTTAGCGTCAGCAATATTATAATCTAAATTTACTGTTTGATTATCATAAAGATAATCATAAAAAGAACCTGGTGAAGTTATTTCTATTGTTGGTATTGCTATTGAAAAACCTAGAGTAAACATTAATAGAAATACAAATACTAAAGAATAGTTGTGATTCATTTAGCGAACTTCCCAAAGTATCTTTTACACCTACTACAACAGATATATCCTTTTTGTTTAGTTCTCCATTTGTACCCACACTTAGGACATTTGATATAATTACCAGTCTTAGCTTTAGATCCTGTTTTTCTCATACTTAATATAAGAATTACTACTATTTAAATATTTGTAATATTAGATAGATTCAACAATACTCAATACTATTGACAGAAAAATGCCTAACCCAATAAAGAACGCAATCATGAATAATCTTAATATAATATGAACCTTTAAAGCACTTAAAAATTCTACATCGTGATACTCATCATCAATCATAAGTTTCATAATAAAATATACCCCATTTCATATATTTACGGTTCAGTTCTAAAGCATCAATGGAATCTAATATTAAAGAATTTAAGTTTAATCTTCTTGTGTTAGCGATTATGTTTTTTTGTAGTTGATTTAACATAAATTAAATAGGTATTTGAGGTTTATATATGTTTGCTTAATTATTAACGAATTATCTATTATTACTATTAAGTAAGTAAAAAGTGTGTTTAGCGTCGGTGGTAGAATTTGGTGTCAAGGGTGTCAAGGGTGTCAAGCCAACTTCACTTAATTTCCCATGTGAATATTGGTAGTAATCCCCTTGACAGGGTTGACAGGGTTGACAGTTATTTCTTTATAGTAGTAATATTAAAATACTAAAAGTTGTTGTAATTTGATAGTAAGTTAAGCAATATTTAAATAGTAATTGTATTTAGTAATATCCTAATGATAAATGAAAATGATGAAACGATAAATGAAAAATTAGATTTTTTCTTAGAAACGAAAGACATGATTCATATAGAATTAAAATCTAAAAGATTTCTTAATTGTATTGTATTAGAAAAAATAAAAGATAATATCTATTTAGTCAAAGAAAGAAAATTGGGTAACTTACATTTATTTTCGTCAGATGTTTATAATATATCTAAATTTATACAGGAAAAAACATCAGATGGAATCTAAAGCTAATATAACTTTATTATTAAATAGTAATGGTACACCACTAGAAACAGTATTGACAGATAAAGAACTAGAAACCAAAAGGATAGTAGCTAATAAGTTCTTAGGTGAGATTATTACAAATGATTATTCTTTTAGAAGTTGGTTAAGTTGGACAACACAGTGGAAAGATAGTCAAAAGTTCTTAGCATTTGAATTTTGGGAAGAATATTTTAAAGATGAAATAAAGGATTTAAAGAACTTTCCTAAAGAAGAATTAAAAGATAAGATAGGAAATATGTTTAATAAAAGACAATTAGCAGAAAAGGTTATAGAGTTTCAACCCTGTTATTATGATAAATCAAGATCTTGGTGGTTATGGGATTGGAGTTTAAAAAAGTGGGATAGAACAGATGAAACTGATATATTAAATGCGATAGAGAATCAGGCAGCTATAAATACTATTAATTCTAAGGAAAAGACAGAGATATTAGAAGCATTAAAACAGGTCAGCAGATTAAATAAACCTGCAGATATTAAACCAACATGGATTCAATTTAAAGATACTATTGTAGATATTAAAACTGGTGATAGAATAAAAGCTACACCTAACTATTTTGTTACAAACCCAATACCATACAAGTTACATGAAAGTGAGTTTTATCAAACTCCAGTAATGGATAAAATATTTGAAGAATGGGTTGGAAAGGAATATGTTCAAACATTATATGAGATTATAGCATATTGCCTATTACCAGATTATCCGTTAAACAGAATATTTTGTTTTATTGGTGCTGGTATGAATGGGAAGAGTTGTTTCTTAAACCTACTAAGAAAGTTTATAGGAAAATCAAATGTATGTTCAACAGAGTTAGATACTTTACTTAGGAGTAGGTTTGAGGTTACAAGATTACATAAGAAGTTAGTTTGCCAGATGGGAGAAACTGATTTTAGTGAGATGGAGAAAACATCAATACTAAAGAAAATAACAGGTGGAGATTTAATAGGCTTTGAATATAAAAATAAAGATCCTTTTGAAGATATTAACTATGCTAAGATATTAATAGCCACAAATAACTTACCATCAACAAAAGATAAAACTATAGGATTCTACCGTAGATGGGTGATTATAGATTTTCCTAACCAGTTTAATGAGAAGAAAAATATCTTATCAGATATTCCAGAAGAGGAATATGAGTCGTTAGCATTAAAATGTACACTAATACTAAAGGATTTATTAAAGGATAGGAAATTTACTAATGAAGGAGAGATAGCAGATAAGAAAGAAAAATATGAAAATCATAGTAATCCGTTTAATTTATTTATGAAAGAATTCATTGATGAAGATGTAGATGGTTATATATTTAAGTGGGAGTTTTCAAAAACATTAAATGATTGGGCAAAAGAAAATAGGTTTAGAGATTTAACAGATACTTTTATTAGTAGTCGTATGAAGGGATTAGAAATTAATACTTCAAAGGTTTCTACTATACAAGATGGTACTAGTAAAAGATGGAATGCTTGGAGTGGTATTAAGTGGAAAGATAGAGGTGATAAAAAATGAATCCAGAATTTCCAATATCTCAACAGGAGATTGAAAGACAATTAGCGAAACATATAAAAGATGCAGCGTATACATTAGAAACATGGGTGGTAATAGATAATGGCGATTAAGCCTGAGTGTCCTTTCAAAGCAGGTCATAGTAAGTGTACTCATGCCCATCGGTTCAGATATTATAACAGAACTACTTCATCCACAAAAACCCCAATTTGTCCATTCAATAATGTTGCAAGATGTCCGGAATATAAGAAATGGAAAGGAGAAAGTAAAGAATGAAAGAAAGATGTGATTTTCAAGAGATTAAATACAACCTATACGGTATGCACAAACACATGTTTTTTATTATGAAGCAATTCTGAAGTAAATCACCTCTTTTTATATCAAAGGGCGATGAGATGCGAAGGTATATCGCATTGAGTCCTTATCTCTTGATTAAAACACCCTTTTAACAGTATTCATAGCCATTCTAAGCGATTATAACCAATAAGGTGTAGAAATAATAAGAAAAAAAATAAAAAGTGTTGTATAGAGTGATTTACTCTACTATTGTATATCTAGTATTCTTTTTAGATCCAGTTTGTAATACTTTTATTACTAACGGTTCTGGATATGTTAGTGCTGCTGATGTTACTATCTTTGAATAGATAGGATTTTTAACATTTAACCACCATACATATTGAACACCATCAAGCATACAAGGTAAGATTTTCTTCACTGTGTTGTTTTCGTGATCTTCCCATTTATCAAATGCTTTAGATACATCGATAGAAATAGTAGATACCTTATTTTCTTCCAAGCTTAGTGCAGGTAATCGTTCCCCATCAAAATCATTAGCAAATGTTTCTGCTTCTTTCTTTAGCCAATTTTCAGTTTCCATTTTTGTTTTAGTTTCCTCCAGTTTTATTTAGATATTATTCTTTTGGTTTTTTAACGAAATCACTTATATCAATCTCATCGTTAATGTCTACATCTAAATCTAACAAGTCTTGTGAAGTTATCCTTATGACATAGGAATCTCCCCATTTTCTTATTTTTCTGTATCTTGTCATAATAAATATATATTTAGGTAGTATTTAAATGTTTCGTTTAACTGTTATATCTTTACATTCGACCTTTGTTTGATCCAGCTTACAATAGGTTTCATCATTATACATAACTAGGTATTGATGATAATAGAAAACACCAGAAATACCACCGTTTCTCACACTTTCACATTTAAAATCTGTCATTTTACATAATTCTTCATAATACAATGTCCATTCTGTACAAGAACCACCGTTCTCTTTCAAGTATAATAGAATATCATTATCTTTAATTGGTGCATATTGTACAGAAGTATTATCAACTTTAATCTTTTCAGAAAATCCACCACCATCATTTCTCTCTACTCTTGTATCATCCATACTATAATTGAAAAAGGTTTTAGTACGCAATATAAAACATTTAGACACATTTTCTATACTTTCATTATTAGAATAGCATTTATCTATTATCTCATTCAAACTTGTCGGAGGTAAGAATTTGTTAGTGGTGTCGCTTGTCAGAGCTACAATACTTAGACATGAAGCGAATACTGTTAATGATATAATGATGATAACATTTAGCATAAATCTTTTTTTAACTTCCATTTTTATTTTACAAACCCTGGCTTATTATTAAATTGTTCATCTGCTTCCTCTTTGTTTAATCTTAATCTTTCTATATATCCACACATAAATCCCATCTCATAATATTGCTTTTGCCCTGGTGTTAGTTCTACCTCTACTTCTCCTACTTTGTTCTTACCCTTATATATTCCCTTCTTTGGATATTTAATTTCCATTACTATAGTATGCACCACATTTAATTCTTTTTCCGTTACAAGAATAACATCCAATACTCTCGTATCCTTGCGTTCCTTTCGTCCCCATCCCAGCCCATAGTTCAGTTATCCTTTGACTTCTAGCACAATAATATTGTCTACACATACCCTTACCTTTGACCTCTAATTCTTTTTCAAGTTTGTTTATTTGTTGTCTTTCTTTCATTTTCTGAACCTACCAAATAAATATTTAGATATAAATATTAAAACTATGATTGATCCTATTATTATCCCAATTTTCATAGATAGTTTTTCATCTTCTTTAACAATTACTTCTATAACATTATCAGCTTCACCTTCTTTACATTCAGCGATAACAACCCTATCAACATATATCTTTTTCTCTTCCGTAACTGTCCTATCAATATATCTAGTTCCACCACCACTACTAACAGAGTTACTTATAACAATAGTATTACCGAACACTCCCCATAATGAAAAGTGATTAGTTTTAGCCCAGATATAATTATTAGCTGTATCGACGCCACCTTTCAATCCATCATACTTCTCCCATACTTGACTTGTTTCATTAAAGTAATGTAATCTTAAAGTAGATTCTTCAATTCCTAAATCATTAACATCTTTATCTGCATAACTAACTTTAATGATTGTGAAGTTTTGTACATTATCAGATTTAATATTTAAGAACACTCCAAGTTCTGGAATGCTTAATCCACTTTTTGGATTGGTAGCAGTTTTAATAACTTCTATAGTTCCGTTACTATCAGATTCTATTACTAATTCCAAACCAAAATCTTCATATGTTATAGAATTATTTTTTGTTGTATAACTTTGCGTTTCTGTTTGTGAGATAATCGCCTGTATTGTAATATTAAAGTTATCAGGTTTATAGTTTGATTTTGATGTTATAGTAATATTAATAACTTTACACCCATCAAATGTTATTGGGTTTCTGGAAAAAATAATGTTTAACCCTTCTAAATCAAACTCATTACCAGTTATATCATATGTCATATAAATCTCTGTTTCTCTTAAATCATGGCAGATTTCAATTTGTTTTATTATACTTTCACCGGAATATATGTTTGAATGTTCTTGTTCTAAATCAATCTCCACACCTGCCAAAGCTATGCTTAACATTAAAATACTCATCGTTATCGTCATTATTTGTTTCTTCATTGTTTTCTCCTGCTCTGTTATCTTTAAAATAAAAAGATAAAAAAATAATAAATTGTTTTTGTATTTTATTCTTCCAGTATAATCATCTTTTGCATTGTGAAGATATACTCTCCAAGAGCATCTGGTTTGAATGTCATTACGATTTCATTAGTAGAGGAATCTCCATCTTCTCCATTAGCTGCCAATCCTCCAGTAGGACTAGTATAATAAGAAAAGTCTACAGTATTATTGTCCACCTGAACACATCCCTCATCTGTTAAAAGATTAAATCCATCAGCTGTAACACTTGCAAAATCATTACAAGTTACACCATCTTCGTTAGTTACTAACTTTAATGATTTACCAGGTGTGAATACATCTGCTAAGTTAGTATCTCTTGCCCAGAAGGTTATTCCTTCACCACCATACACATTATCTAAGTGTAATGTTGCTGGGTCGCTTAACCAATCTCCTTCAATTCCAGTTAATGAAACCTCAAAGAGAACTGGTGATTCTACTGTTACACTAACTTCTACCTCATTACTTAAATAACCAACCAATCCGGCAGTTACCATAGCAAGAGCAAACACTCCAAGCATACTAAATGCTAATATTTTTTTATTCATTTTTTTAAACCTCCTTTCAATTCGATACCATTTTCAGGCATATTTAATTTGATTTTCATTCTTCTTCATCTCCATTATTTTTTTTAATACTTTGTATGTTTCTGTTAACATTTTTTACCACTTAGTTTAGGATCACGAACTTCTTTTAATTGTTTTCTTATACTTCTGCATTTCTTTTCTATGAACTTTAATTCTTCTGTAATATCTATCCCTTCAGCATATACTACATTCCCTTGAATTTGACAAAGCATAAGGATTATATTATGTTTTAAACTTCCAAACATACCTTCATAATAATCTCTAGTCATCTTCTTCTCCGTTTGCGTCGTAATCAATATCTATTTCCATTATATTGGGACAGATTTTCTTTAATTTATCTATTAGTTCTTTTGAGATACTGTCATCTTCCTCTACTTCCCAACATTCATTGAATCCGAAATGGACTTTTTCCTCATCATCTTTATAGAAACAATATCTAATTAATCCCTTTAATGTTTTTATTTCCATTCTTAATTTCCTCGGTTTGCGTCGTTTATATGAAAATCAACGTTATATCTATCTTCCTTTGTTTTAAATTGAATTATTACACATGTAATATCTGTATCATCTTTTATATCGTTAAGATTTTTAATACAACTTTTTAGAACATTTTTCATAGCTTTTTTATTCATTTGTATATTACTCATCGTTCTCCCCCTGGTTGGCGTCGTTGTATGAAATATCTTTGAAATCTATACTTTTAAACCATTTAGTTACTTCATATGTTAAAACACACTTTTTATTTAAAGTTATAAATGGAATAGTTTGGTTAAATGTCATAACTTCTCCATCTTTAAATAATAGTGTTGTTTGTTCAGTAGAACCACTAGAACTAAACCCTGTATCATTATCTTTAATCCCATTTATTGATTTGATAATTCCTTTTTTGATAAATCTAGTTCTTTTAATGAATACCCAATCGATTATCATCACTCCAAGAAAAACAAAAATTAGTAGTATTATAAGTAATGGTATGCTAAGAAGCCAGAGAATAGATACCATTATTCCCTCTCCTCCGAAATTGCGTCTTGTTTTTGAGATGCGTCGTTAGGAAGTCCATAACTCGCTCCATTATCTTTATTTGGATAGAAATTATTGTTTATAACTAACTCATTGTTTTCAACAAGTTTTAGAATTTGTTTTATATTTGTTTTTATAAATACCTCATAATAACCTATATCAACAATTTTTACTATTTCTTTTTTATCTACCCATGGTTGTACCAACATATTATTTGACATTAGTTCTAATCTTCCATCACTATACTTTATAATCTTCATTCTTTCACCTCTGAATCTTCTGATAAGGCGAAGTGCTTAGATGTTTTTTCACTTAGTTCTTCCATTTTGATTGGATTTAATAGTAAGTAATTCTTAATCATTAATTGATTTTGAGTTTCTTTATATCTTTCTGATGATGGATGTTGCATTGATATTAGAAATTGTAGTGATTCTATAATTTGTTTAATTTCTTCATTCATGTTTACATACCTTAGATTGTTTATGTATTGTTAAATTAAATGCTACCTGTCCTTCTGTAGATCCTATAATTCTTTTACCACAATTTGCACATCTTACTATATATTCAGTAATTTCCTTTGTGGTTATTCTCTTTGTTATTGTTTCTGTTCCTTTCATACTATACCCTATACACACTACTATATAAATGTATGGATTACGATTTAGGGTTCTAATACGAACAAACTATAGAATTATTTATTTCTTGTAAACAACCTTTACTCTACCTTTCTTGAAAGACTTAAAGTTCTTTTTCATTGAGTTAACAGCACCTGCTCTTGTTTTGTATCTTGCAGCTATGATAAACTTCCCTGTGTCTGGGTTTATTGCTTTAATTTGATATTCCATTTTAATGTTTACTCATATAAGACTTAGCGAATTTTAGTGCGGCTGTCTTTGTTTTAAAGGCTTTTTGTATTCCACCGATCTTCCTCATTATTATTAAAAAATATCCCTTACCATATAGTGCCTGTTTCCCAACCTCTACACTTTCCTTATCTTTAAAGTTTCTGTAATCATTATCTCTATGAACCCATAACTCTGTTCTCTTTCTCTTTGTAACCTTTCTCCAATCTTTTAAAGCCATACTTAAACTAACACTTACTACTATTTAAATGTTTTTATTCTCTTTCGATTCCGTTTACGAACACTTGTATTCATATTCTTTTCTTGGTATTACTTTGTGAATATATCTATTCCCATCTATCTCATGGAATTTTATATCTACTGGATTACCTACACTTAATCTTGTATCATATTCATGTTGGTTCTCAAAGAAATATTTGATTCTTCTATTACAACCTTCATCAAATTCTATCCATAAGCAATTATTACAGTATGAAATATTTGACCCTTTACTATTATTCCCAATCCACATATCGGTTATTCTATAATATCCTCTGTTTGTGAATAGTCCCAAAGCTAGTGATAACAATGAGATTAGAACTAATAATATTAGTATAGATATTTTCATTACCTTAAACCTTCCTTCGTTATATGTATCTCTATCATATTGTTGTGTTGCACCATCCATTAGTTTACCACCCTAGAATTTAACAATAGAACAGAATCATCACCATTATCATTATCAAGAACCATCAAACCATTACCAACCTCAACAATCTTTATACCCATTCCAATGTGTGTTTCCTTTATCATAATAAATACAATGTAAATAAGTATTTAAACCTTTCTACTTAGTAATTCAAAGCATCAGAACCCTTGTTAACATAGGTTTTCTGGAAGTTAACTATTGATAGCATAACAGATAGTATTCCAGTGAAGAATATAAACCATGGGAAGTATAACATTATCTTGTTATAGACTACGAATGGTGTCATC
>Ga0307928_10002957_pt1 | contig 12964 bp, 33 predicted proteins | sample AceLakmetagen232_FD_201815 | JGI IMG/M metagenome (GOLD analysis project Ga0307928, IMG submission 201815) | Saline water microbial communities from Ace Lake, Antarctica - #232 | ecosystem: Environmental > Aquatic > Non-marine Saline and Alkaline > Saline | place: Antarctica: Ace Lake... | reverse complement strand
TAGAAAAGTGATCCATATTTAATCACTTTCAAATAAGGTTTACTGAAAACAGGTACTTCTACCTCTTTAAGCACCTCTTGAGTATCAATAACTGTACCATCTTCATTTTTAATCTCAACCTCACTAGCATCTTTAACTGTTTCATTTTCCTGATCCCAACCCCATTCAATCTGACCAAGTCCAGTAATCAAAAATAACATTCCGGCATCTTCTATATTTTCCTCAAGATCGGTAATATCCTTAACATAACCCCAAACATCATTAGTCCACTCAGTAAAATCCCGATCTAGTTTACCCCTCTGATTCATTACCAAAGCCGGTACTGTTTCAAACATTGAGGGTAAAGAACTTTCTACTGTACTAAAAATATAAGGGATTTGCAGTTTATTATGTAAATCATCATCATCTAGTTCGTTAAAACTCTCAATACAATAATCAGTCAACCACTTCTCAATTTCTTTATTATAATCCTTACTAAACCTTTCACCCATTATCCGGCGTGAATTAGCAAGTTCATGAAGATCCTTATACTTCGTTGTCAACTTATCATCACTCTGAACGACATTGTCTTTAACTTTAGCCATACTTTAACTATAATCTATTTTAGCATATTTTATAACTCTCCTCTTTTTCTTTTGGCTCTCATCTGTCTTTTCATTTTGGTTAGCCTTTTAGAAACTGCAACTTGTGATATTCCGAGCATTTTTGCTACTTCATCTTGCTTATAATTGCTTTCATGTCTAGCAATCAGAATAAACTTATCTACAGGATCTCTTATAACAGAATATATAGAAATAATAAACTGTTTTAGTAAAATCTTCTCTAATGGAGAATATCCATCTTCTGGTTCTTGAAGAATCATATTAGTTTGACATAGGCAGATGTATTTTCCCTGCCTTGTTTTGTCTTTTCCACATTGATTCAAAAGTATCTTTTAATCTGTAAAGTCCGGTTTCAATAGCAACTTTACCTAACTGCCGGTGCATATTTTCTCTGATCTCGCAAACATATTCCCAATGTTCGCCGACTAACAAATAAAGATTGACTATCTCCGGAGCTTTACCGGTAGTCTGATCTGCAACCGACTTATCTTCCTTAGTATATATTTTCCTTTCTGCGATAGCATCCCATTTTTTCGAGGAACCGAAATGCTGTTCTGCAAACTTAATAACCGATTTTTCAAATCTTGATTTAATCTCTAAATTCACTTTTGCCATTAAGTACCTCCTACATACAATTTACTATGTTTTTTGGCTTTCATTTTATCAATATGTTTCTGGAATATATTTACAAATCGTTTCTTTTTTTCTTCCGGAGTAGGAATAGGATGAGCCATTAAACCATAACGGATTGCATCGTAGGCGTGATCCTCCCCTTGAGTATCAACATCTTCCGGCTTCTTCTGATCATGCACCAGAGCCGGAATAGTCCTGATACAGTTGTGGCAGTTTTCAAAAAAGAACAATTTTGGTTTCTCTTTTTTATCCCAATAAAGATAAGAATGAAATATATTAGCACCAGATAACCGACTATTATCGCCCTTAATTACCGGTACACCCATTTTGTTAAATCGTTGGGCTAGACTCTCGCCTTTCTCATATTGAGAAACCGACCAGATAGACGGATCAGCAATCGTATAAGCGATCTCCTGTTTGCCAGTCATTTTCTTAATCAACTTAGCCACCTGTTTATCTGTTTTTTCTATATCATATAATTCCTTGGTAACATAGATATTCGCATCATGATCAATCGCCATCCAAATCACACAAAAAGGATTACGATACCCCCAATCAAAGGCTCTAAAAATCTTCCAACCATCAGGAATCTTAAATGGTTTGATCACATGAACGGCAGTTCGCCATTCCTTAAAGAACTGCCCCTTAAACACATTCCAATCTCCATCAAGTAATGCTTTCCTTTCATCTTCCGGAAGCCTCATCAGTTTCTTCACATAGCCCGGATCATTGTCCATGATATATTTATTGTCGTAAACTACAGCCGGAATAAACTCAACTGTAAACTCTGTACCGGATTCTTCATCTTTTTTAACACTAAGTTTATTTGGGGTTACATCATCAATAAAAGTTTTCTTTACCCACAAATGACCGATATTACCGGGGTTACTAGCACTTTTGATCTGAGGATGAATGTTTTTCTTAGTAGTTCTGACACGAGATCGAAGATACCGATAGATAAACTCGGTAAAGTGGGTTAGTTCATCAAAGTACATTCGGTCATACTCTGCTGACTGAAACTTAAACACATCAGATTCATACTGACAATGGTTAAATTCAAGGATTGATCCGCCATCCCAATAAGCCCGGTGTTCTTTCTTATTATATGTATATTTATCTCTTGGAGCTTTCTCCAAAAACCGGAGAATAAGAGATTTTTCTAACTCAGGAAATGTCCGCCTAAAGATTGATGTCTTAACATTCTTATTCTCTAAACAGAATTGGATTGCATCAAATAAGATTGCTTCTGATTTACCACCTCCGGCGGCTCCTCCGTAAAATACCTCATCAGCCTCAGAATAATGAAACTTAGCCTGTTTCTCCTGTGCAAGATAGATATATCCGTCAGCCATTTTTATACTCTCTTTTTTTTAACACTCGCCGACAGGATTCCAATAATAGAATAGCACAAATGTTTCACACTTGACAAGTCTTTTAGTTTTCCTTTATTATTAACATATATGGAGAGTAAACCAAAACAAGAGTTTATCTTTGCTACTACCGATTTCCAGACTGCTGTTATTCTCAGGATTACCGGCTTTAATTTACTTGAAGTTAGATTGGGAAAATCTAAAAAGAAAAAGGCAGAATTCGTTTTCGATTCAATCCACCCTGACGGAATTATCGCTAAGGATACCATGAAACTATATTGGGATTATAAACTCAACCTTGATGCCCGGAGTACCTATGAAACACAAGAAGAATTAAAAACTAGAATGTTTGATATTCTAAAGAGGTAATTATGGTTAAAAAACCAAAAGCTAAATCAAAAGGCAACGGAGAAACTAAAGATAAAGATAAACCAATCGTAGTTCACATTGGAGCTTTCAAATTAAAGAACAGCCCGAACAGACGAGCCGTATTTATTGATCTCAATAAAGCAATCGGTTTTCCGGTAAGAGTAATTTATCTCCAAAAAGATACTAAAACCAATAACCGGTTTTTTATCTCTGCGGTTCTCAGTCCGGAGGAGGGTAAACAATTTACTTTTCTCCAATCTCAATTAAAGAAGAAAAATGTTAAAGTTCCTACTAAAGAAGAATTAGAACAATACGGAGGCAAGTAATGGAATTTGTTTTATCAGCATCAAAGTTTGATACCATCAAAAAGGCAGAAGAAATTGTTAACAAGTGGTGGGTGAATGGCACTTTAGATAATGAAAACCTAAAACTATATAAAATAACTGAGGTCTATAATCTAAAATTAAAATTTAGTAAAGAGAAAAAATAATATGAAATTTGAGGGCGAGTTAATCGGTAAGGTCGTTTACCATAAAATACTTGGTAAATGCCTTATTACTAAAGCTAATGAAAAAACTCCTGAACAAAAATACGAACCTAAGTGGGAGATCAGAGATACTAAAGGAATGATCATAGCAGTTGACCGGAGAGAATTAGAAGAATATCCTAGTAAGGCTCAACGATTAAGATACTACGCTAACGCCTGTGTCCAGTTATCCAAGATCGCTATATCCGAAGCAAAAACACTTGAAAATGAAACCGAAGATGGCAATTAAAAAATACCTGATACCAAGAGAGTTCTATACCACCAAGATTGGTAATGCTAAGGTAATTTTACCTAGAAGTTTAGAGTTCCAATGTGCCGACTGCCTCCACACCTTACACACTAAAAAGATATTTAATAAAGATGGCAGTTGGGATATGTGGTTGATTAAAGATTGTTTCTGTACCGGGAAAACATATAAGTAATATGAAAAAGATGTTAAAAATACTAAGAATGATTATCAGAAACATTTTAGGAATGATTGTAGTTCTGCTTATTATACTTTTCAGTTATATATTAGGATTTAATAAAGCCCTCAGATACTTAAATACCCTTTGCTTGATTGACACTACCGGAGCCGGACATTTTACCCAAGATAGCCGCTTTATTAACACCTGCCCGAATGAAATGAAAATGGAATGGAATCAACAATCACTTGACAAATAAACATTATCCAATATAGAATATAACCACATATCTCACCGATAGTCAGACTATCCCTCGCAAGAGGGATTTTCTGTTCTACTTGACAAATGAGTAAAAACCAATTAAATTAAATATACCTAGAGTAGTGAGGGGAAACCCGATACTGCAACAGATAAAAAAAAGGTCTGAGTTATCTTGGGCTTTTTTTGTGGGATAATGGTATTATGAAAGACATCAGTTTAATCATTTCAATCAGACCGAATAGCGATCAATTCATTCCTCTTATCGAAAATATCCTTGAAACGGCAAACGATCTTGATAAAATTGAGATCTGTGTTGCCTATTCTCCTCTCGAAGAAGATAATCTTCAATTCCTTAATGATAGAGATGATATTATTAAAGGAATCAAGGTCGATATGAAACTCGGTGGTTCCTATCTTTACCACTATATAAATAAAGCAGCAGCTATATCTAACGGAAAATTGATTTGGGTAATCATGGATGATATGCGGATCTGGACAAAAGATTTTGACTTGAAACTCAAACCCTACCTTAAACTATATAATCAGATTTACCGGATCAAGTTTGGCGGCTCACATGGAACCGACATTCACCCGATCATCACCAGAAAATGGATCCAAACTACCGGTCAATACGCAACCGGGATTACTCCTCTAGTCTGGATCACCAGATTAGGCGACTTACTGCCGCCGGAAAATACCAAGACAGCAGTTGATCTCGTAGTGATGGATGAAGCCGAGTTGGGTAAAATACCCCTGAGGAGAACCACTATAGGCTTAGACCAACCGGCGATTAAGGATTTTAGAGAAGAAGAATTAACTAAGTTCCGGTGGTATGAGGCTCAACTGGAGAAAGAGGCTAAATTACTGAGGGAAGTAATCAAGAATGGAAAAGGATAGACCAAGACCGATATTCACCAAAGAGAACTATGAGGAATATCTGATCTCAACCAAAATGATTAAGTGTCTTAATCCTGATTCTGAGATCTACCAATGGCACCAAACCCGGTTAGACTACCTTAATAATCTCATAGATCAGTTACCTGACTTTCATACAAAAACCAGTAGTTGACAAGTCGTTTTAATCTATGCTAATTTAACTTATGAACTACTATTGTGAGATTATCAGATGCACCAAATTCTTCCTGAAAGGATCGGTGCTTTTTTTATTGACAATTTAGCAGCCGGGATTTAAATGATAGGGGCTGTACCCACCTCATCAGGTCAGGGAACAGGCGTGGAAAAGGATCAAATACCCGATCCTACGCAATTCCTGTTTCCTAATCTGATGAGATAAATATGCCTATCAGCTACAAGTTGATGCGATCCAGACAGCATTCTGGATTGGCTTTAGGTTGAAGTAAAAAATGTGCGAGGACAATCGTTTAGTATTATGCGATCCTCCCTTCTCCGGTTTTGTACCTGAGTTTGGGATAGATAATAAACTTAAATCTGCTGAGAGAAATCAGATAACACAGATTGATAATAGGGGATACTTAGTTTTCTCGTGGCATAAGGTTACTTTAATATAATATAGACTAGAAAGTTCATAGAACTGTATGGAATAGTAGAGCCGTATATATATACTACCCATGGGGGTATGGTACCACTATATAGAAAGGGTTAAACTATAGGTTGTGTAATACCTCTAAAGGGGAATAAATGGTAGGGATAACCCTGATACACTTTGATCCCCTCTCTCTTTACTCTCCACCGATAGCGTTCCCCTGCTCAACCTTAATGCCAAACACACCTTTTTCCTTATCCTTTACAATAACTAAAGTCCTCTGTTTAGTGTGTATAGCTTTGGTGGTTTGAGATAACTTCAATAGATCCATGCCTAGCTTCAATGCCGTGTTCCGAATCTTACCGCTTTTATCCTTTATATTCCGCTTGATACCTCTGGCAATAACCTCGGGTGTAACTCCTGCCTTTTCATATAAAGCACCGATAACCCAACCATATCTACTAATGATCTCTGAACCATTTTTATACGCCGTTGACATCATGGCTTTAGGGTAAATCTTACTATATGAAGCCCCACGATTGCCCGATTTAATATACTCGTTAATTACCTGTAAATGCTTATAAGGTATCTTCTTGGCTTTCTCTAGTTTGCCAGTAATATCCAGGCTCTCTATTTCGACATCTTCCGCCACGACTGGCAGTCCTGCTTTTTTTGTCTTTTCTAAAATACTCTTAGGGATAGCCATATATGTACCCCTAATATATCACAGTTCGTTAGAAAGCAAAACCGATAACCTATAACCTAAGCAATCACAATACTATTAACAGTTTTAGTCGTTTACTACTTGACAAATGGCTATTTGCCAACTATACTAGATGTAGAGTATTAAAACATGAAAGGCGGTTAGCAATATGACTAACACAATTCACAAAGTCAAAGTAAAAAACATGATCGGAAATTCTGGTCGTGAAGTTGTCAATCAGTTTATTCTAACAACTGATGAGGGCGAATACTTCCAATCTTATGCTTCCATTATTGGCTTCTGGTCAAATGATGGCAAGATAACACTAGACGAGAATAAATGGGATTATTCAACCACAACCGGAAAATATCGTAATAAATGGTTAGGCGAAAAGAAAGCCGACACCCTGAGAAAAATCAAATCAAACCAATATAAATTAGCTGATCTTAACTAAATATGAGAAAAGTATATAAGAAATTAACAGCCGATCAAAAAATGAGAGGAATTGTTTTTAGCTCAACCTTATCAAGGTATAGAACCGAGCTATCAACCGACACAATCCACGAGTTAAAATTGAGGGGTTGTGATGAAGAAACAAGGCTACTTGATGATAAATTTTTCAATAACTCACATTATAACTTTAACATCATAAGGAGATAAAAATATGAAAAAATACTTATTAACAGCTCAAGAAGTTCAAGATCTTGAGATAACTGTAACCGCTAAAAATGAAGATGAAGCGTGGAAAAAACTTGAAGAATTACTTGATAGCGGAACTATGCCACACCGAGAAGGCGGTTTTGGTGGTTCAATAGAAAATAAAAATGTAGAAGAAATAAAGGAGAATTTATGACTGATAAGCAGATTAAAAGAGAACAAATGAGAGAAGATCATCAAGTTACTAATACCCCCCAAGATCATTGTAAACATACCAAAGCCTTTTTTTGCATGAGCCATACCGATAATCTCGGTTGGTGTCCTGATTGTAATACCGAAGTAACCGAGAGGGATTTATGAAAATGTATTCTGTTGAAATCCACGAACAGCCTTATACCTATCAGAAGATAAAAGCTAAAAACAAAGCCGAGGCTGAGTTAATGGCAGTTAATATCCATAATGGCGGAAATTATGAATCAATATATAAAACTATCATAAGATTGGAGAAGAATGAACAGAGTTAAAAACCATTTTATTATCACTTGGTCTGATCTAACCGAACAAGCAAAAGATAACATCAGAGAATTGTTAGCGGCTAGATTAGAATTAAGATACACTAATTCTAAGCCAGTCAATATCAATGAAAGGATAAAGTTCGCTATTAGTAATTTTGAAGCAAAGGGGAATATATGAAATCATTTAAGTTAGTCGGTAATATCGGTCTGTTAGAGGGATTTATCAATGGTTGTCTCTACCGGTTGAGAAATAACAACGAGGCTATTATCAGCAAAGAGGATTTAGGTTATATGAACATGATCATTAAAGAGATTAAAAAATTGATTATGGAGGAAAAATAATATGGCTAATGATATAGATATGTGGAACGATATTGAGCAACTTGAAAGGCTAATCAAAAAAGCCAAAACTAAAAAAGACAAGGTGTTCTGGAAAACTGAATTAAAGAAAGTTTTAACTGAATTTAATAAAAGATATATTTATAACTAATATGTGGGAAAACTGTTCGGTCTGCGGTAGAAAATTAAAAAAGATCAATGTTAGCGGTCAGCTAACTATCGGAGATACCGAGCAAAAAAGGATTTGCGGTAACTGTGTTAATCGTATTAAATATAGGAGGCTACAACCAGTCATTTTAGAAATGACCGGACAGCAAAAACTAATATGAAATATCAACGAAGAAAAATTGAGAAATGGAAATGGGATAGTCTAAAAATATCAACTGGCGTGTTGTTTTTAACTGTCTTATTGTCTATTTTTAAGCAGAACTATAAAGAGCCGGAATATCTATCACCGGAGGCAACAGGCGAGGTTACAGTCATAACTAGGACTGAAACAAAGATTGAAACTATTGATGTTGCCGAGATTGTTGATAAAATCCACCTGCTTGAGAGTAGCCGGGGAAAAGCTAAAGATGGGTTACATATCTTTTGTCGCAACAAAGGTATGAGCAACGAATACGGCTATGGCGGAATGAGATTGAAACTCTGTTTTAGAACCCATAAAGAGGCAACAGCCATGATCCACTTATGGTTCAATACTCAGCTAGAAAACAAAACCTTAGGTCAGGCAGTCTGCTATTATCAAAGCGGAGTACCTCATGAGGGTTGCCAGTATTATCAGAAATTCTTATCCATAAATGAGTAATGAAATTAAATACTGTCCTCGGTCTATTATGTATAATCGGTTTTATCATTTTGAAATTGACAAATAAGCATTAGCCAAGTATCATTAAATAAGATGGAGAGTAAAAATATGAACAAAACTACAAAACCAGAAACCGGCAGAGTTCTTGCCAAAAAAGAGCCAGTATCATTAAATCTCGCTAGTCCTACTCAAGAGATCAAAGCCGGAACCGAAGCGGCGACTGCCTTGATGAATATAGTAAACAAGAATAGGTGGGCGATCAAAATACAAGGTAAAAAGTATCTAGTATTTGAGGCTTGGCAAACTCTTGGCAGATTTTACGGCTTAACAGTAAAGACAGGCAAAACTAAGTTTGTCGAATACGGAGAAGCCAAAGGATTTGAAGCTACCGCAGAAGTGTTAAACAAAGCCGGACAAGTTGTTGGCGGTTCTGAGGCAGTCTGTTTAAGTGATGAACCAAATTGGAAAGGTAAACCTCTCTATGCCCTGAAATCTATGGCACAAACCAGAGCCGGGGCTAAAGCCATGCGACAACTTTTGTCATGGGTAGCTGTCTTAGCCGGGTACGAACCAACTCCTAAAGAGGAAGTACCTGATGAGGGATTTAAGAAATCATTTAGCCGACCTGCTAAAACCCCCGGACAAGTCAAACCGGCTAGTATAGCTCAAATTGATCTGATTAAAAGAATGATCTCAGAAAAAACAGTTAAACCTAGTGTATTAAGAGAAGATTTAACTGTACCTCAAGCCAGTAAAATTATTAGTGATGCTATGAAAGTGAGGAGAACATGATTAAATTATTCAATAAGTTTAGGGGAATATCTAGTATAAATATCTATTGGAATAGTGAAAAAAATAAATTAGCTTTCATCAATATATCTTGGGGTGGTGGTGCTAATATACATCAAAAAAAGGAACTTGATAAATGGATTTCAAGATTAGTAAAAAGTGCTACAAAAATATCAAATAAAATCAAGAAATTATGAAAGCTATTACTATCAAACCAGATCAAGTTAATCAGTTAGCAAAAAAAGCCGGAAAGTTAGTTTTCAAGCCGGAAGCAGAAGCAGAATTGATCAAACTCCTAGAATTAGAAAAGCAGGTAAGTGAGGCAATCAAGGCTGTTAAAGTTACCATAGCCGAAGCCGGAGAAAGTATTTTACCTGAGTTTACCGGAGTTCAAGGTCAGTTTGTTAAATGTATCTACCGGGCTTATGGTGCTAAGTACGGAGTAGATAAAAACGAACCTGATCTTGATAAAAAGTTCTTTAATACATCTGTTAGATACCTAGCCGATAGTAAAGCGATTGAAGATCACATGAAAGAAACCGGGAAAACTCCTGTCGGGGTGTTTGAAAATCCCCGGTCAAAAACATTATCAATTAAAATTACCGAGCCTAAGAAACTGGAAAATGTTAAGACTTAGTTATACTCTATTACGCCTATGGCACCAACAAAGGCTTGATGAGGTTTTAAGCTACTATACCAAGCGAGAAACCATTACAACGCCGGAGATGGTCATTGGTAGCGGTTGGGATCATCTTGTAAACGAATCCGTTAAAAAGAATAACTGCTTACCTGATGAGTTTGGCGGCTTGAAATTAAATAAACCCTCAGTCCAACAGAAATTAGAGATTAAACTAGATGATGAAACAGAGTTAGTTGGTGTTCCGGACATTATTGATACCGGAGATGAAATAGTTTATGAGATCAAAACAGGAGTAACCCCGGCTAATACTTTTCTATCCAGTAAACAGATTGAAATTTATGCTCTGTTATGTCAGCTTAAACAAATCACTATTCGACAAATCAGAGTTTTTAGATATAACCCATATCAAAGGAAATATGATTGGGCTATGCGGTGGAATACCGATAACCTAGCTTGTGAAGCCCACGACTATATTTTTGATGTTGCCCCGGATATTAGAAAATACCTGACAGAGAATGAGGTTAAAGTATGAAATCAAAAATAATATATTTTACTTTAAGAGCAGTTGATGGTAGCTCAGTTCTCTATATCAATGATAATGGCAGAGCTATGTTTACTTGTGAATTTGGTTTGCCTGAAAACTTTAAGAAAGGATTGGGATTAAATTTTATGTATGAAAATAAAAATGGTAGGGTTGAATATAAAGATATGAAATTGAAAAAGATTAAAGTATGAACCAAAGACAAAAACAGCAGATTGACAGGTTAAAAGACTTACTTGAGGCTATGCTAGAGTTAAAATCCTTAGCCCGGCAAAGGAAAAACAACTATGTCGAAGCCAGTAAAAAGAGGCTTGAGGTATTAAGGGAATTAACTAAAATCTACAAATGGTTACTCGACAATGATGTTAACACTTGGCAGATACTAGAAAAGATTGGTTTACAATATGAGAATAATCTTTATGGTATCAAACGGCAGTTTAGACACAAGGAGATAGATGAAAAAGATAAATAAAGGGGTTGTTGCCGGTAACACCTATAAGAAAATCATCAGTATCAACCGAGCAGTTCTCTGGAAAGACCGGCAAATTTCTATCCATAAAAGCGTGGTAGAGGGGTGGTTCAAGAATAAAGACATCAAACATATCTGGTTTGAGGATCGGGGTAAAAGCGAAATCTGGATCACTACAGTTGCCTTAGCTGAAAGAAACTGGATCCTCAAGAAAGAGGGGCAAGAACCTCAATACTATATTCCGATTGAGATATTTAGAAAATACAAAGGAACCGATTATATCAGCTTGAAGAATGGGATCAAAAGAATTGTTTGGAGAAAAAAGGATTATGAAACCAAAGAAGAAATCAGATTAAGAAACAAACAAAAAGTTAGGGTTCAAATGCCTAGACTATTTTAACTAAATTGTTAAAGGAGCAAGTATGAAGAAAGAGAAAATAATGATAGATAGTTTTCTTACAGGAGCTAACTGGATGCTAGAGGAGATATGTGAAGCCTGTAGCGGTAGTAAGGGTGCTGGTAGATTATTTAACCTTAGAGTGTCTAAGATAAAAGACTTGTTCAATCAAATGAAGGTTGAGCATAAGTTTAAGGATTAACCTATGAAATATACTAAGTTATTGGAGGAACAAGTATGAAGAAAACCTTAGAGCAAAGGCTTACTAAGTTAACTCAACAAATAATTGAGGGTTATCCATGCCCTAAGTGTGGTGAAAAGGTAGTATTTATTCAAGTTGGACATGGTTCAGCTTCCTTTGATCAGTGTTTTTATATTTGTTGTAATGCTAAAAAGGTTGGTTTAACAACTCAAGACGGCAGATGGCATGAGGGGTATGCTAAACATAAATGCGACTTAGAAGATAAATTACCAAATATGAAAGGTTTTAAAGACTAACCTATGACCAAACAACCTAGTAAGGTAAAGTGTAAACACGAATGGATTGAAAACCCAATGCTTAATATAAAAATCTGTAATAAATGTAGAGAAAAAGAACCTATTATTAAAGTAAATTATAAGCCAACCTATGAAACAACCTAGTAAGGTAAAGAAAGGATTATATGGCGTTTAGTTACGGGGCTTCAAATGATAAGGCTTATTATTTACATAAGTATAAGGGGGCTAATTATTACTGGTGTCGTGCAATAATTAAAGATGACGCTATGGTTGGAAATGAGATGGAATATGCGAGGATAATTGAATGGCAAAACCAACTAGAACAAATATTAAAACAAGATAAAGATTTATTTGAATTAAAATTGGAGGACTAACCTATGAAACAACCTAAATGGCAGAAAGAGTTAAAAACAGTAATTGAAATGTCTTTGTTAATTGTAGCCCAACACCCAAAAGACGCTGACAGGGACTCATTAACAAAAGTAATTATGAAACAAGCAAAACAACAAAGAGATGAAATGGTGGAGAAGGTTCGGAAAGCTATGCCTTTATTTATTGCGAGAGAACACCAACCATTAACAGAAAAAGACAAAGGCTGGAATGCTTACAGATTAAGACTTGAAGAGAATTTAGACCAAGTTATCCAATTACTTAAGGAGAAAGAATGAAGAAACAACTTAAATCAGCCTTAGAACACGCTGAAAAGTATCTTAAATTATATATGGGAATACCAACTGGAGGATTTGGGGCAATCACAATTCAAAATCATATTAGCGAAGGGAAAGATATATTAAACAACTTTGATAAAACTGACAAAGCCTTAATTAAAAGAATTATTAAAAAGCTAAACGAAATAGAGTAACTAATGATGTTATTCGCAAGTTTTACTTTAGGATACATAATAGGAGTAATGACAAC
>Ga0307928_10002954_pt1 | contig 12979 bp, 30 predicted proteins | sample AceLakmetagen232_FD_201815 | JGI IMG/M metagenome (GOLD analysis project Ga0307928, IMG submission 201815) | Saline water microbial communities from Ace Lake, Antarctica - #232 | ecosystem: Environmental > Aquatic > Non-marine Saline and Alkaline > Saline | place: Antarctica: Ace Lake... | reverse complement strand
TAAATTGTTATCATTTTCCATTTGTTTTCTCCATTGTTTTTTTTATTTAATTTCCAGCTCTAAATCCGAATCTAGATCCAGATCCATCTCCATCTCCATCTCCAGATCCTGATCCTGATCCAGCTCCATCTCCAGCTCCATATCCATCTCCATCTCCATCTCCAGATCCTGATCCTGATCCAGCTCCATATCCATCTCCATCTCCATCTCCATCTCCATCTCCATCTCCATATCCATATCCCTCTCCAGAGCCAGCGCCAAATCCATCTCCATCTCCAAATCCAGCTCCATCTCCAGCGCCAAATCCATCTCCAGATATATTAACTAACTCTTTAAACACTGTATACATTTTTATTCTTAATATTTTTAATAGAATCATTACTACATTCTATTAATTCAATAGATTCCATCCAGTGATTATTGGTTTCTTCACAAACTTTGCTATCGTCATGCAATCCATGATTAGCAACCGAGGATAACGAAATAGAATTATTAATAGTTTTCCAATAATACAACCTTCTGCATTCATTAATAATAACTTCTTTCTTTTCTTTTGCTTTTAATTTACCAAAAAATACACCTGCTGAATATGTTCTGATAATAAAGTATTTTCCAATTTGATTAAATTTATCATCACAAACAATTTCGGTATCATTGCCAGACAACATTTTATTTATCTCACTTTCTATTAATTTTTCTATCTTTTCTTTTATCATTTTGTTTTCTCCATTGTTTTTTTTATTTTTAATACAAGTTCTTCTCTCAGCCTGTCTTTTTTTCCTATTAAAACGCTAGAATTGCACCCAAGGTCACATACCAGAGCAAGGTTAAGACTATGATTAATAATTTCTTTTCCATATTTTCGTCTCCAATGTTTTGCATCTTCTATTCTATGGGCTAACTGAGGTCTGCCCATAAATAAGTTTCGTTTGCATACTTCACAAAGTCCTTCTTGAGCAGTATATTTTTGATTGTATATCTCTTCGTAATTTTCAATCAATTCAAACCCCCTGCCCCGCTAAGGACAAGGGGAAACATTGGATTAATAAAATATAAAGAATAAGTTATTAATATCATGTTATAAGTATAAGATGTTTTTCATTTTTTGTCGAGTGCTTTTTTTTCTGCATATTTTCTTATTTCGTCTTTCAGTAAATAAATTGTGTCTGCATCAAATCCAATGCTTTTAAGGTAATTGAATTTCTTCGAGTCCATTTGTAATTTATATTCTAATTTTTTCATTGTTTGATCCTAGTTAAATTATCGGGTTAAAATCAATATTCATTAGCTCTTTTTTACTTCCAATGTAATTATTTTTCTTAATATGCCGTTCCCATGATGCTTCATTATTAAGATAATTTGTGTTATCCTTTAAAAGCAAATTCTCATGGTAGCAATCAAGTATAGCCATAAGTTGGAACCCGGGCGGATACTTATTAAGCATATCATTTAATTTATCTATTTCACAACACTTATTTTTTTTAATAACATCTATCATAAATGTTATGTATCCTTTATAAATATTTTCCATTTTCCCATTCCGTATATTTTTTGCATTATCACGTAACCATTTATCATACTTTTCCAGTTCGTAAACCATTAAACTTCCTATCTCGTTACGTGCTATTATATTATTACATATATTTTTATCAAACATTCTGTATTTTTCCATTTGCTTTTTCAGAAACTTTATGCTTTTAACTATTCGTTTGGACATTGTATTTTCTTGTATGAGTCAAATATAGGCTGTCCAGCTTCGTCAAATCTTAGGCTAAAATCAATGTCTATTAATACCCATTTAAAATCGTTAAAATCCCATCCGTCAAGTGTACTCATTGTATCACCTCTTCATTTTCCGTAACTTCTTTGAGTTGTCCGGTGCTACCGTCAAAGTATGCAAACCATTCTTTACCTCTTTTATTGCCAAAAGTAGCCTTCCCGCATTTTATCAATACTTTATCAAGTCCGGTATTGTCCTGCCCTTGCGGGGTAAAATAATAACTCCAGCGTGCCGTTTGTGATATTTTAGAACTCCCCTTTTCGTCTCCAAACCCTAGCGTTTTACCATTCTGAACGTCACGCATAATACCTGAGGTAGTTTGACTTAAACAAAATATCGGTATACTAAACTTTTTAATTAACTTTATTACATAACTGTCCATTGCATTTATTGCCATTGTATCCGTCCAGCCTATAGGAGTCTCGACCATCTGGTAAAAATCAAGTGCTACAAAGTCGAGTCCGTATGAATTTAAGACCGAAAATATTCTATCGTAAATTTCCTTTGGTTCTCCTGCATCGTCAATGATAAAAAGATTTTCCATTGCGTAACCTTCCATTTTCTTGCTTACCTGGTCGGCTCTAACATCACAATTTGCAAGGGCTTCTTTTTGTATCCCTGTTTTTTGTGCGAATAGCTTTATACCGGTAAAACCGCTTGTGTCCTCTAATGAGTATAATAACCCGCGTTGATTGCATGATGCCATATCATTTGCAATTTCATATAAAAACGTTGTTTTATAACCCCCGGGCAGGGCTGTAAAAGTATATTTTTGAGCGTAAACATAAGTTCCGAAAAGTTGCTTTAAATTATAACTGCTTATATCAAACTTTTTAATTATAAGAGGTTTCCTACCTTCCACTAATGCCGTATGATACTCTGTCATGATATCCTTTAAGTTATGCACTTTTGTATCTACCGAGTAAGCTAAATCATTAGTTAGCGTTTTAACGTATTCTTTAATTTCATTTTCAGTTGGGTTATTTGCAAAAAATTCCTGTCCGTTTGTAACAAGTTTGATTTGAAACTCTTTTTTTAGTTGGCTGTAAGGGTCTGCAAGTGGGATGCCATCATGATCATATATCCTTTTTATAAGACCAATCATTTCATTTTGCAATTCCGGATACTTTACTGACTGATAAACAAATTTGATACAATTATCTTTTGTGATCTCTACACTACTACGCTGTAATGTGTGAGCTAAACAAAATAAATCATCTATACGGTCGTTATTAAAAAAATGTCTAACGTCCAGTTTTTCAAGTAATTCAGTATCTTTTAATTTTAAGATGCTGTATAAGTACATTAATTCACTTTTCATTTTTAAAACCATTGCATTGAGTTTTTACCGCTTGCATTAGATATTTACCGTATCTGTCAATTTCTTTGTCATAACATTCTTTACAAATCCCATGTGTTATTTCAGTATCGTTTTTATCGCCTTCTAGGTGTACTTTACACCACGCACAAATCTTTTTCATTCAACTTTTCCGCATTCTTTAACTCTGTGGAACTTATTACACACTTTTAAAAATAACTTACTATTTAAAAGTTCTTTTATATCTTTATCGTAATCTACATATTCCGGTTTTGCAGCATGATAAAGTAACTGACAAAAAAGTTTTGATGGCATTTTTACTAATAGCGTTTTACAGGATAGACTCCATAAAGAAAAATCTAAATCGCTACCACTCAAATCGCTACCACTCAAATCGCTACCACTCAAATTGCTATGACTCAAATTGCTATGACTCAAATTGCTACCACTCAAATTGCTACCACTCAAATTGCTATAACTCAAATTGCTATGACTAAAATTGCTACCACTCAAATTGCTACCACTCAAATCGCTACCACTCAAATTGCTATGACTAAAATTGCTACCACTCAAATTGCTACCACTCAAATTGCTACCACTCAAATCGCTACCATTAAAATCGCTACCATTAAAATCTAACATAAAACTAGTATTTATTTTTTTGTATAGTTTTACATACCTATTAAATAATGACATATTACCGCTTTTTAATAGTTCAACTATTTTTTCTTTACTTGCTGTTTCCATATCGTCTCCAATGTTTTTATTAATTATACCATGATTTACATAATTTGTAAACCTGTTATACTTTTCAAAAATGCTGAGCACTCTCCCCACGTGTGAAATAAATTCCATTCTATACCGCCGTTATCATGCCAGTGTATCATGCGTGTCTCTTGCATTGCTTTGCGTTCTAAGTTTGCGCCTTTAATTCCAAATTCTATCATGTAAGTTTTACCTTTAAAGCATAGTATTAAATCGCTCCAGAATTTATGGCATGGGAACGGTTCATTATAAGCGTATGTATAAGGAGACCTGACACGGCTTTTAAATCCAGCATTGCCAATTCTGAAAAAGTCTATACGGTTCTTTTGCAGAAACTTAATAAACTTGTCCTGCATTGATACTTTTTCAGTCATTCTTTATATCCGTTTTCATGTTTGATTTGATTTCCATGTTTATCATATGTATATTTTTCCCAAAATCCAATAGAATTTTCAAATTTGATAGATTTGAAATTTGATATTTCCCGTGATTGTAACCATCGAGCATATTGAAATATATCATCATCATTTACTGTAATATGTTTCCTTTTGAGTATCTTATCAACATATTCATGATTATTTTTATAATACAAGATACCATCATCACATGCATCATGTTTTAGTAATGTTTCAAGTAGTTTCATTTATAGCTCTTCTTTTAATTCCGTTATTGTAGTCGCAAGGGCTTCTTTTGACGTAAAAATATCACTGTTATTTTTTAAAATACCAATTACTTTTTTTAGTGGTACCATAGTATCAATTTCCTCGCAAATTATTAATCCACATCTAGAGCATTTATCAATGTTATTATAAATGTCCTCAATGATATTAGTTTTACATTTTGGACAGATCATTTTATTCTTCCTAAATTCTCCAGTTGCGCTATAACGAGTTTGTGTAGCACTTTAGCAGTACACCATTCTTTTTCTTGTACAATGCTCTGTACGGCGCTGTACTCTTCTTTTGTAAGCTGTAAATTACATTTTTGCATCTCAGGTCTGCGCTTTTCGACACTCCATTTCATATTTTTTATTCCAGTCATTTTATTTCTCCGTTTTTGATATATATAATTATACACTATAAATCATAATTTGTCAAGTAAATAATTAAAAAAATTACAAAAAACGTAAAAAAGTTCATTTTTTGGGCTTTAAAGTCAATACTAGTTTACCTGTCGACCAGGTGAAATCTATCCGGCTTAAATGTTCAGGCTTATAGTGTTGTTTGGCTACTGCTAATATTTCAGACGTTGACGCTCCTTTTTTCTCGATTGTTATCGTTTTGAACATGTTTTATTTTCCTTTGGGATATGCCTTGAGCATAAATCAATATTTACAAGAAATCTTTTACAATTACTTTCATATTTTTTCGAATACTCGCTGCAATCTTTATCATCACAACTTATATCCTTTGGTAGTTTTGACAATCTATCTTTTGCGATTATCCATTCCATGTTGTTTTCCTTTTTTGCATATATTACATCTATTATCTTGTTTTCGTTTTTCATCATACTCTTTAGCTACCGCATAAGCTTTTTCAAGTATTTTTTCCGCTTCTTGTATCCATTTATTTTCTTTTAACGCTGATTTTGCTATCAATATCCAGGCCATTATGCTTATTACCATAAATATAAAACTAAATGTTGCTGCCATGTTATTTTCCTTTGTGCTTATTAATATAATTCCAGTACGTCTCTTTCTCGTTATCTGCCCCGAAACTCCACCCTTGACCCTTTGCAATAGTGCGCCTTTCTTCTACGTATTTGTCGGCTCTGTCCTTTAGCTCTTGTTCTATGGGATTGCTTTTAGGTTTAATATCTTTTATTATAATTTCGTCCTCCCAGTGTCTACCGTTTAAATAAGTCAATGGGTCTTTACGATATGTTTTATCTGGAGTTGCTATTACATAGTTTGGTATTGCTTTTAAAATATCAATATGATCTTTATTAGAGAGCTTAATAAATTTCTTGTAAGCTTTATCTTTACCAGTTTTCTTGTCGTATAAAAACCAGAACTCCTCAAAAGCAATTTCTATTTTATCATCTATTCTATTCTTCTCTTCTCTATTCTTATCTTCTCTTCTCTGTTGATTACATGTAACCTCTGTAACGGTTACATCATTTAATAATAAAGCGTCCTTTTTTGCTCTGAATTTAGCTACTTTTATACGGTTATGCTCTCTTTTTAATTCTATCTGGTCAATAGATTGATGCTTCCTAAAGTTTACTATTTCCATCATTCCACCCTCTGTTGATTTTATCATTCCATATTTCATAAATAATTCAATACCTAATTGAGCAGTTTTAAATGGTATTTTCAATACCCTTGATAGATCATCTATTGTGTATGGTAGCCCGTCTGCTAATTTAATAACTCCACATTCGCTTGATTTCATTCCCATGCAGAGTAAACCGAACCACATTATTACGATGCTGTCGCCGTCTGGGTACGATCTTATGAGATCAATTTTTTCATTTGTTAACATATTAACATCTAGTTTTAACCATTGTATATTCATTTTATTGTCCTATTTAATATTTCTACTTAATAAAAACGGTCGAGGAATTGCTCCCCGACCAATATTAAATAGATATTATTATACTCTCATTTGTGTTAAAAGTCAAACTCCAATTGTATATCATTGTTATCAAAATGTGATACATAAATCCCTTGTTCAATCTCAAGTTTATCTTTTACATTTCTGCCTCTCCTGTAGATATTTCTTTAGCCTCTTGAAATATTTCTTTCTGTTGATTTTTTGGTATATTTGCTTTTTTCACGAAATCTCTCGGACTAAAATGTTATCCCAGAAGCTAGTTTCCTTAATAGATGTTTTTAAAGACTCGACCTTTTCTTTATCAATAGGGTAGCTTTCCATCCGTCGATACGGATTTGGTTTTATTTTGTTTACTTGTATTTTCATGATCTATCCTTGTTTTTTTTAATATTATTAATCCAACTGTCAATTAAGTATCTGATAAATTTCGCTACCGTTGTTTTATGATCTGAACAAAAAGTATCTATAAATGACCGCTGTTTTTTTGTTATTCGTGTATTCAACTGTTCTTTTTTGATGCTATCATCAAAAGGGTATTCTTGTTTGATAATTTACTCCTGCTTTATATTTGTATTACATAAAGTAAACTATATTTTTACTTATTTATCAAGTAAAAAAAGCTATATTTTACTAGGATTTATGAAAAAATAGGCTGTTCTATCAAGTACCCATCAAGTAAAATTGCATAAAATGAAACTTTTTTTTAATTGTACTTGACAAATTATGTAATGTGTGGTATAATTATATTATAAAACATTGGAGATAATAAAATGGAAAATCAATTACAGACTATAATAAAAAATTCAAATCTGGATAAAACAAAGGCTGATTATATACTTGAAAATTTTACAAGTTACTTTTCAATAGCGGCCGAGTGGGAAAAAAGAGCAAAAAACATTGTCGTTACGGATGCTGGTCAAACGGATATAATGAAACTTGCCAGAGTCGGAAGACTTGCATTAAAAGATAAACGCATAACTCTTGAAAAAGAACGTAAGAGCCTGAAAGAGCAATCATTAAGAGAGGGAAAGGCTATTGACGGTATTGCCAACGTTTTAAAAGCTGTAATAATTCCGATTGAAGAATACCTAGAAAAGCAAGAACATTTTGTTGCAATTAAAGAAGCAGAAGAGGCTAAACTTGCAAAAATAGAACAGGAACGAATGGAAGAAGCTGAAAGAGTAGCCAGAGAAAAAGCTGAGAAAGAAGAGCAGGAACGAATTATTATTGAAAATGAAAAGTTGAAAAAAGAAGCCGAAAAAAGAGAACGTAAAATTGTCAAAGAAAAAGCTGAGTATGAAGCGAAAATAAAAGCTGATAGAGAAGAAGCCGAAAAAAAACAAAGAGAAATTGAAGAGATTGCACGTAAAGAGCAGGAAAAACAAAATGCAATTATAGAAGATCAAAAAGCAAAGGCAGAGGCGGAGAGACAAATTGTTTTACAACGTGAAAATGAAGTTCTTGAAAAAGCTTTAAAAGAAAAACAGGCGCTTGAAAATAAACTTAAAGCAAAGGCAGAGGCGGAGAGACAAGCTATTGAAGAAAAAAAGGAACTCGAAAAGCAATTAAAAAATATGATAACATGTCCTAAATGCGGACACGAATTTAATAAATAAAAAGGAAAAAATTATGGAAACAATAAACATTGACATTATAAATCATTTATTAAAGGGCTGGGACGTGCTGAGTTCGTTGCCGGCCAAACTCGGTAAACATAAGATATCGATACACCGCCAGTTAATTAAGCTTGATGATATAACCTGCTTTAAGGTCGAGTATACTGACGGCATGGTCCGGCTTAAAATTGTAAATGTATAATTATGAAAACCCAGTATGTAATCGAAAATATTTGTGATGATATAGAAGATATTATTTTTGATACTGTAAATCCCAATGAATCACCAAACGAGTTTAAGGAAACAATTAATCTTATCCTTTTTGAATTAAATAAACGATGGGGAAATAAAAATGATGTATTCCATAAGTAAAGACAGATTATTTGTGCTAAGGATATTGGAAAAGTACCCGAAGGCAAGGGAGTCATTTAATAAATTCCTGTATTACACTATACATAATTACTTTAAAGGCGATTACACACGGCTTTTAAAATATGACTGCATCCATACTTTAGATCGTATGTATCGAGTAATCCAGAATGACGAAAAGTTGTATCGTCCGTGTGATAAAATACTAGCTATGAGAAAGAGCAGACAAAAACAATTTGAGTATCTAGGATTATAATATGTTTAAAACAATATTTGATAGTTTTAGACAGGCTAAAATCTGGGATGATTCATGTGATAAAATAGAACGGTTATATTCAATTAAAAAAAAAGAAAAACAATATATAGTGAAAATGAGTAAAAGACAAATTGATTTATTAATGTGTTGCGAATTGAATGGAATAACAAATACAAACGAATTTAATAAACGCTTGACATAATATGTTAAGCATGGTATAATTTATAAAACATTGGAGTGAATATGAAAACATCAGAGCAACTAATTAACATATCAAAGGCATTAATACAAGTACAAATTGAATTGCCTACCATCAAAAAAAACTGTCAAGGTTACGGTTATAAATACGCAAGCCTGGACGATATCTTAAATACATCGAAGCCGATACTTAATAAAAATGGCTGTTGTATTATTCAAGGCGTAGGATATATTCAGAATGGAATATCTATTACAACTCGTATTTTACATTTATCAGGCGAATACATAGAAGATACTTTAGGCTTGCCTTTAACAGAAATGAAAGGCGTTAATAATACTCAAGCCATGGGGGCAAGTATTACATACGGAAAACGTTACGGCCTCAGTGCTATTTTAGGGATTTCAACTGATGAGGATATTGACGCATCAACGCAAAATAATACTAAACAATACGCTAATAATAGCAAGGCTTTTTAAATGAATACAAATTACTTATTTTTTGATATTGAAACAATTCCGAACCAGAGTATAGAGAAACCTATTTTTGATAAAACTACTGTAAAGTTAGGCAATGTTAAAGACCCCATAAAAATAGCTGATAAACTTGAAAAAGAAGAGACAGCTTTTAATAATGGTCTTACAAAAACAATGTCATTATCAGGAGAATTATGTCAGGTGCTATCAATAGGTTATATTTTAACAAACGATATTTTTGAAGAAATAGAAAGCGGGGTTATTTATGGGCATGAGGACGACGCCGAATTGCTAAAAAGATTTAATAGAACTTTAAATACTTATTTACAGCAGTATAATACATATCCTACTTTAGTAGGCTGGAACACTAAAGGCTTCGATATCCCAGTACTTTGGAAACGTGGTATCATAACAGGGGAGCGCGTATTTTCAAAATATATGGATTTATGTAATAAATACTCATATAGTTCTATTGACCTTATGCACGTTTGGAATAACTTTGGCATGGGCAAATTAACTAAGTGTTGCAATGCGCTCGGTATAGATGCTAAGACAGGACTTGACGGGTCTATGATTTATGATGCATGGAAGGATAAGCGCATAGATGATATTAAAGAGTACAATTTACAAGACTGTCAAGCTTGCGTTGATATCGCAAAAAGGATATTATAGTTTTTCGAGGGAGTATAGTACCCGGGCGTGTTGGGAAGCGTCGCCCGGGATTGATTTAAAAAACAAGGATAAAATATGATTGAGATAATTGATACGATTAAATTAAAAAAAACTCTTGAACATGGTTATATCGTTATGCCAGAAAGTCAGGAATTGATTAAAAACAGGAACGATGATATAATACTCGTGGAAGTAAAGGAAAGTAAAACCAGATCATTACAACAGTTAAGAAATTACTGGAAAGTCTGGCTACCATGTTTTTGTTCTAATGTAGATGGCATGGAAATTTATGTTACCGATAATGGGAAGTATAAAAATTATGATATTGCCCATAGATTTATGACTCTACGTTGGGCAATGGATAAAAACCATATTGATCTTATAAAAACTATTCCTGTTTTGCAGGACGGTAAAATTACAAAAGCTGCGACTGTTAATCTTAATTTCAATGATTGTTCGCAAAAAATGGCAAACGATTATTTTGATTTTATACAGAGTATTTTTAATAAAAAGGTCGGTGTCAGCATGGAAGAAATGATACAACAGGAAATGCAAAATGTATCATGATATCGAATATCTCAATATGTTAAAACGATGCTGTCAGTTAGAACATTTACGAAAAAATGCAGAGTTTTATTTAATGGAAATGATAGGGGCGAGGTGATGATTAGTACAATAGAAAGCGTTCGGGCAGCGTTCAATTATTTAAAAAGTAAAGGTAAAAATAATGAAAAAAACTTATCAGATGAATATATCGAAAATTATATTTATTTACATCATGATATTAAATATAGCACTCTGCCAGTCAAAAGATATTATAAATGAGTATCTTAAATTTATGTCCGAACATTTCAATATCCCTGCTGAAATTCTTCCGGCTATGATTGCGGTTGAATCAAGTTATAATCAAAAAGCTATATCCCCTTTGGGAGCCGTCGGTTTGCTACAAATTACAAGGAGTGCATTTATTGATTTTACGAATAAAACTCGATATGAAATAAGCTTTAATGATGTCAAGTCGAACTGGGTTATTAATTTAACTGTTGGGGCGTGGTACTTATACCATCGGTGTTATAAGATTAAAGGAAACTGGAAAGATGCCATAACAAGCTATTTCTGGGGCAGTTGGTCTACTAATATGACTGATTGTTATTATAAAAAAGTAAAAAAAAGGATTAAAAAATGAAATATGAATGTTGTTTAGTGTGTAGGGCGTTCCTTGGCGGTAGTGAGATATGGTGCAACGATTGCAAAGATGGTTCTAACTTTCTAAAATAACAAAGGTAATAAAAAATGCTAATAATTAGGTTTCGTAAATAAAATGCTTTTTCATTATTGATTTAATAGTCTCGCTACCTTTTGTATCCGTAAAGTAACCGCATTTATATAATTGATCTGCATACTCTTCTGGATCGTCTGCATCGTTCAATGGTTTATAACGGCTTTTGGTAATTAGTAATTTACCATAATCATCAAAGCTGTCCTGGTAATCATCGTATACCCTAAACCATGAAATTTCTGTTGTGTCCTCACCCTCTTTAACTTCCCAAACTTTTCGGACTGCTTTTTTACCTGTCCAGGTCGAACCAGTTTTAATATTAAATATATTATTGGTATTGACTTTCTCTTTTTTATCGTTATAACCCCAGAGAATTGACCTTCCCCAGCCGGTTTCATTTGCAGCATGAGCAAGGACAGCCACGGCGGGAAGTCCAAACCGTTGCTCTACTTTAATGCAATACTTAGCGAATTGATTTACAAAGTCTTTTACTTTTTTAATTGATTTCGGGTTGACTTCCAGTTTAACGTAACTGTCACCTACAACACCACGGATTAATTTTTCTTTTTCGATTTCTTTATCTTTAATTTTAATTTCCCTTGTGGTATTCTCACGTTTTTTTGCCATTGATATTCTGCCGAGTAATCCCATTCCTTTTGTAATACCGCCAACACCGAGCAATGAAGTTATGATATAAAATATCCGCTCCATTCCGATAGTGTTTATTATCTGTTGGTAGTCCTCTAATATCTGAGGCATAAAAGGTAAGTATTTTAAAATAGGTGATAAAATCCAAACCATTGTAGGTATGATAAATGTTAGAGCAGCGCATGTAAAAACGAATGAAGTCATCTGCTCCTTAAGATAACCTAGCTGTTCTTTGTTGACCTCTTTTTTCATATCCTGTTTTGCTTTTACTGCCCCGGCTATTTTACCACCAAGGGAAGTTATACCACCGATTATATCTGTAATCATTCTAATTCCTAAATAAAAAATTTTATCAAGTATACAATAACCATTAAAATTAACGGAACCATGATGATCTGAATGATTTTCAAAGCACCATTAATCTGGTCGTTTTCTTTCTCGACTGTCTGTATACGTGCATAAAATTCTGTATGCTGTTTATCATTTCTGGTAAATGTTACCGTTCCAGTTTTTAACTATTCTTCTATCCGTCCGATTAATAAAGTATTATTATTAACTTTTTCAGCGGTTGCCGATAATAAACTTTCCAATTTGTCGAGTCGTTCGTCCATGTGTTTCTGTAGTTGGTTTATTATTATTTGGGTGTTTTCCACTTAAATTCCTTATATGTAATATTTAAATATTATTGTATATGTGCTAGAATGAAAATTTGAACCTACTACATCCATCGTAATATTTGTACTATTTCTAGACAACCTGTAAGCATCCGCAGATGCGAATATAGCATTCCCTCCAATGTCATATATATTTTTATGTATATATAATTCTTCTCCTGAGGGATTTGATCCTGCAACTTGTTTTAAATTAGCATCAACAAATAATATTTTTGTATAATCCGTGACACCGTGGGCAACAGTTTCTGTCCCAGTTGTACCCGTTGCCCCTATAAATATTTTTGTGTAAACTAATTCAATTGCCGAATTAATAGTTTGTATTTCACATTCACCTATTATTTTAAGTATTATCCATCCAGAAGCAGTTGCTTTAAA
>Ga0307928_10002952_pt1 | contig 12981 bp, 9 predicted proteins | sample AceLakmetagen232_FD_201815 | JGI IMG/M metagenome (GOLD analysis project Ga0307928, IMG submission 201815) | Saline water microbial communities from Ace Lake, Antarctica - #232 | ecosystem: Environmental > Aquatic > Non-marine Saline and Alkaline > Saline | place: Antarctica: Ace Lake... | reverse complement strand
TTTATCAATACCCGTGGAGTCTAAATAATCAAGGTCTACTGACCAGCCGGATACCTTAATGCTAGATTTATCGGCTTCTTTTATTGTTGGTGATGGGTCCTCTATAGATAGTTTAATGCTCTCATCAAAATCTGTTTCACCGTGAACTACGACTTTTCTCCTTACATAATCCCATCCATATTCTGGTATTAAAGTGTATATATAGATGTAATGAGTTGAACCTGGTTCAAAAGTGCAATCTTCCATTTCTTTGGCCAGGAAGAAACCTGTATCTGAAAAATTCTCGCCATAAAACGTAAAGGCTTCTTTAGAGGTCATTCCGTATGCTGCTTCTCCCAGGAAAATACCATTGTTCCTATCACCATCAAGATATACCTCTATTGTCGAAATCTTCTCCAGGTCCTGTTCCTCCTGAGGGACCTCTTCTTTGGCTACCGGTTCTGACTCTTCTCCAATTGTTATGTCAGTCTGTTCTGATTCAGCAGTAGAAGGTGGTTTAAATATGGTGTATCTTAGGATTATAAACCCAAAGAGGATTACTGCTGCTATAGATAGAACTATAATAATTACAGTTACTGTTCTCATTTTTAATTAATTTTTAAATATTTTAAATTTATAATTATATATTCTGAATTGATAGAGTAATTGTCCAGTTATAAACTGGAGTGAATACACTGCCCTGGATATATTGTATACTAAAAATAGTTAAGATAGAATAACTAATGAGACTGGTGAGAGAAGAGATTAAGGAAGTCTTATCAAATGAGATCAAGAAGAACATTTCATAAAAAATTTAAGTCATTTTTGTTATGGTAGTATAAATCTTTTATTAGTACAATTATAATTACAAAAACTAGTTCAAAATTAAAATTTATTCGGGAAAATAGTATTATTTTACAGTTTTAATTATGCAGGTGAAACAAGTAAAATAAAAAGGTATTAAATTTTTATGGGACTTTTCATTTAATATGAGTAAAATATTTATACTGGGTATGAGTCCGCTGCCGTTTGAGAATGACAGAAAAGTATATGGAACGGGTATCAGAACCTGGCAGTTTATACTGCCACTTCTTAAAAAAGGTCACAGGATATGTGTCTGCAATTACGCTATTCCATCAGCATATCCGGATGATTTTAAATCAAAATTTGATAGTGATTTCGTTTATACCGATAGTCTAGAAAATAAACAAAGATCTGCTGATTTTATTTTTATGAAAAATAAAGAAATGGAATCTGGTGAAAGCCGCTCTGGCGGTGAAGAAATAGAAGCTGCCAATAGCGGGCATGGCAGCAAAGAAAAAAATTATAAGTACAGTTTAGAGTATAATGTAATGGAAAAGGATGATTTTGAAAATGTGGAATTAATATCTAAAATATTTTCAAAGTTTAAACCAGATTGTGTAGTTGGCTGCACATTTTACCCTTCATATATAGGCTCAAAGTTGCTTTATTATCTAAAGAGTAAAAATAAGAATGGCGCTTATGATATGGAGACAGGTGAGGCGGCAGGAAGAGGTGGAGTTGATTTCAAAAATTTGAACAGAGTTAATAGTAATAATAATTCTGTTCAAAATATCAACAGTGTTCCATTCTGGGCAGATTTATTTGGCCATGTAATGGCTGAAGCACAAGCACGGGCTTATATTGATGGGGATGATGAGTGCCTCTTTCATTACTGGAACAGTGAATATAATATTATCTCAAGTGCCGATATTTTTTCATGCGTGTCTTCAAGGCAGAAGTATGCTCTTATTGGTGAGCTTGGCGCAGTAGGAAGACTTGATAAACATACCTCAGGCTATAATTTTACTAATACTATCCCATGCGGTTTTCCACAGGAAGAGTGCAAACATACTAAAAATGTTTTTAGAGAAAGGGACAGCATAAAAAATGATGACTTTGTAGTGCTCTGGACTGGAGGATATAATACCTGGGCTGATGTGGATACTTTATTTAAAGGTCTGACACTGGCAATGGAAAAGAATTCAAAAATTAAATTTGTATCCACCGGAGGAGAGATACCGGAGCAGGATATGAAGACTTATCCCCGGTTTCTGTCAATGATAAACAGCAGTCCTTATAAGGAGAGGTTTATAATGAAAGGCTGGGTAGCTGGAGAAGATGTACCCAACTACTACCTTGAAGCAGATGTGGGTATAAATATTGATAAAGATATTTATGAGGTCAGACTGGGGAGCAAAAACCGTATTCTGGACTGGTTTAGAGCAGGACTCTGTGTGCTGTCATCAAATGTTTGCGAACTGACTGATATAATAGAGAAAGAAAAGATCGGATACACATTTAAGCCTTATGACAGTAAGGATTTAAGCGCAAAGTTGATTTATCTGGCAAAACACCACTATGAGGTTAAAAAAACTGCAATTGCCGGTAGAAAATATGGGCTGTCAAATTTTAATTTTAATAAAACTACTGAAAAATTACAAAAGTGGGCAGAGAACCCTACTTTTTCCCCTGACAGAGGGAAAGAAAGAAAATTCTTTTTCAGCAGGGAAGAAGCTCTTAAGAATTTAGAGCAGATAACCCTGCGCCAGAAGAAGATGATAGAAGAGAAGGGGAAGCGGATATCAGAGCTCGAAGGTATTGTTAAGAAGGGTTTTATCTACAGGGTCTATAATTATTTTAAAATTGCTAAAAGAAAGATATCCGGTTAATCTATGAGAGCTTTTACTGATTTTCTTCAAAAGGTGCATAGATTATTATCGGAAATGATATGGGTGCTAAAAGCTTAATAGTAATCGTAACTTATAACAGTCAGGACTTTATTGAAAATTGCCTCCGTTCAATAACGGGACAGAGTTATAAAAACTGGTTTCTGGTTGTTATTGATAATAATTCCAGCGACAGCTCGGCTGCAAAGATTAGAGAATTCAGAAATATGTCTCCTGAGATAACTGGCAGTAACTTCAAGTTTATTACCCTGAAGAAAAATATAGGATTTTCAGGAGCGGTTAATTATGCAGTGTTTAATTTTATATCCGGGAAGAAAAAAAGTCTGGAAAAAGAATTAAAATTTCTGATTTTATTGAACCCGGATATATATTTAAAACGGTATGCGCTGCAAAAATTAATTTCGGCTTTTAATATTACAGAAGGTCAAAGCCTGCCCCGGGGGAGAATAGGAGCTGCAGGCGGACTTGTACTTGATTATGAAAAAGATACCATACAGCATCTGGGGGGGAGAGTTAGCCCTAATTTTATTACATCACATATATACTATGGTAAGAGATATGAAAATTCGAAGGGTGGGTACAGAGATAAAGAAGAAGTCCAGAATATAGGACAAAAAAATGTGCAAAAAATTAGACAAGAAATTAAACGGGGTATTGGAGTTAAAACTTACAAACCAGACCCGGAGAATGCTCAAAATATAATGGATATCATAAAAGATGTAGACTATGTCACCGGTGCTTTTTTTGCGACTGAATTTGAATTATTTAAAAGCATGGGCGGCTTTGATACCGGATATAGGCCTGCATATTTTGAAGAACTTGATTATTGTTTGAAGATCAGAAGAAGTGGATGGCGGGTAGTCGTAACTCCTGAATCTATTGCCAGACATTTTGAAGGTGCATCAGTAGAGAAGTTCAGCAGAAATTTTTACAGGTATTATCATAAGAATAGGGTAAGATGTGCAGTAATCAATATGGGATTTTTAAATTTCCTTAAAAAATTCCTTCCATCTGAGCTGAGCTGGCTCAGGAATAAAGCTACAGGTGACCAGATTTTTCCTATTTTTTATGCTTATCTTATAAATTTTACGTTTTTGTCTTATAATTTAATAATTAAATTGAAAAATTATTTAATCTTGAGTAAATTAAAACTAAGATCATTTAATCTTAGATGAATTAGAGTTAAAATGATTGCATCCTAAAATTAGATTAAGCTGACCAGGAATCCTGGGGATTGCATAAAGATTTTCAAAATAAATTTTTAAGTATGGGAGATATGATGACTGTAGAGCCAAGTAAAAAAAATCAATCAAAGATCTGCATAATAAGTTATGACGTTATTGGTAAAAAGATGGCCGGGCCCGGCATAAGATCCTATGAATTTGCCAAAGTTTTGTCGAACTATCTGGATGTTACTTTACTTACCCCCAATAAGATAGATATTGATACTGAGGGCTTTAAAGCCAGGCAGTATAAAATAGATAATTATAAAAGTCTACAGAGGCATATTGAGAATTCAGATATTATATTAATCCAGGGCCACATTCTTTACTATTTTCCTTTCTTAAAGAATTTCAAGGGTAAAATAATTGTAGATCTTTATAATCCTTTCAATTTAGAAAGTCTGGAAATGTTTAAGGATAGTAATATGGAAGAAAGGATCAGGATTGATAAAAATAATTTAAATATACTGAAATTTCAACTCGCAATTGGTGATTTCTTTATCTGTGCAAGCGAAAAACAAAGGGATTACTGGATAGGGATGTTAAATGCTGCAGGTAGAATAAACCCTTATAATTATGATTCTGACAACACCCTGAGGAATCTGATAGATATTGTACCTTCCGGTATACCTTCCGAACCTCCGGTTCACTCAAACTTATATATCAGGAATGTAATCCCTGATGTTAAAGAAGAAGACATTATGCTTTTATGGGGAGGAGGAATCTGGAACTGGCTTGATCCTATTACTGCCATTAAAGCGTTATGGGAGATTACAAGAAGCAGGAAAGATATAAAGTTGGTATTTATTGGAATCAAACATCCGGATCCAAAGCTTCCTGAAATGAAAGAATGTATAGAGGCAATAAAGTTAAGTAAAGAGCTTGATTTATATGGAAAGAATGTTTTTTTTAATGAATGGACCCCATACAAATCAAGACAGGCTCTCCTTATGAGATCAGATGTCGGACTGTCAATTCATCATGACAGGATTGAAACTGAATTCTCCTATAGAACCAGGGTTATGGATTATATATGGGCGAGACTTCCGGTAATAACTACCGAAGGGGATTCTATAGCTAAAATGGTAAAAGTCGAAAATATAGGCGAAGTGGTAAAATATGAGGATGTCAACCAGCTTGCAAGGGTTATAGAAAGCGTAGCTACCAACAAGAGCTTAAAAGAAATTTATGGGAAGAATTTAAATAAAATTGCTCCGGGATTTTACTGGGAGAATGTAACCAGACCGCTGATTAAATATTGTGTTGGCCCGTATTATGCAGTTGATAAAAGGAAGATTATTGAGCTTATAGATTTACAAAATAGCAAAATTTCAAAAATTATAAAAAATAATTTTGAAGGTTGCTCCAATGTTTTAAAAATAACCCAGAACAAATATAGAGATGAGAAGATTATAGACAAAAGTGATGTAGGGAAGATATTCTGCCTGGAGGTAGATGATGATTTTGCAAGTCTGGAGGACGAGGACAGCAGATTAGATGAGATTGGAATTTTAAAATCTAAAATAACCCAGAGGACCAAATTCGATGGTATTATTGTAAATAATGCTTTTTCTAAAATTACCCCAAAATTTTTCTATAATCTCACCAGTGCGCTTGTATCGAAGCTAAAGAGAAACGGCCTGTTGTTTTTTTCAATTCCTGAAAAACGAGGGCTTTATAAGCTTTTGGGGGAGGGCAAGAAGGATAACAGGTCCAGTGCAAGGATTGATGATTTTACTATTGAATTTATATTGAAGAATGCTGGCTTTGAGATCATAGGTAAGGGAATCTTGAATGAAATTAAGTACACGGAAACAAGCAGCGGTGGAAATGAAATGGATGAGATATATGGCAAAAATGAATTAATCGAGCTTTTTGAGATAAAATTAAATAAAGAAGAATTTAAGAATTTAAAACTTTTAAGCCGTTTGGATATTTTAGATTCTGAAAGACTGGTTGAAAATAATACTATCAAGGGAAAACTGAAAAGATATATGTATCTTCTTACCAGTATGTATTTCGAGAATTTAAGGAAGAGTTATAACCAGTCCGTAAAAGCTATTAATAATAATATTCAAATTCAAATTAATAGAGAAATAAATGAATTAAACCGTAAGAACCGGAAGAGGTTACTTCTGATATATTTTGATATATTCCGAGCCCTCCAGATGGAAATTAAAAGCATTGGTTATGATATTAGCAGTTTGAGAGAAGTTTTAGGTGATTTTAATCCTAAAAGCATGTCAGGGTTAAAAATAGATGTAGACCAGAAGCTTGAAGTATTGTTGAGGGATTTTGAGAACATTGACAGGATAATGGGTCTGAATGTGTCTAATAAGTATTATTTAGCAAAATTAATATAGATTTTAACTATTTTGTCTGTTATAAAAATACAGTAAAAATATGATTAAGGAGAGAAATAGATTGAGTTTTGTAAGTTCTATCTTACTTATTTTGTTGAGTATTTCCGCAGCTGTTACCGGACAGGTATTAATAAAAATGGGCATAAACCATATTGGGATAGCTAATTCCAGCAATTTGGAGACTCTTAAGCAGTTATTTTTTGGAGCAATAAAAAGCCCTCTGATAATATCCGGTTTATTTTTATATGTTGTTTCAGCTGCAATCTGGATGGTAGTATTAACTGCAGTGGACTTGAGCTTTGCTTACCCATTTATTGGTTTAACATATGTAGTGATACTTATTCTTTCAAGATTTATATTAAAAGAGGACGTGAATCCCCTCCGCTGGGCAGGTGCTTTTATAATAACTATAGGCGTGATCTTAATTTCCAGAGGATGATATTTTAAGCCGAAAGTAAGGTGAGAATTTTAATTGACGACAGATGATGATCCTTTGATATCAATTATCACTGTAAATTTTAACGGTAAGAAATTTTTAGGCAATCTTTTTAATTCCATACTTGACCTTGATTATTCACCTAAAAAAATCCAGATAATAATGGTAGATAATAATTCTACAGATGGTTCTGTAGAATTTGTAAAAAAAGAATTTCCGCAGGTAGAGATAATCACTCTTAAGGAGAATAAGGGCTATGCTGGAGGTAATAATGAAGGATTTAGCTGTTCAAAGGGGAAATATATAGCTCTTATAAATAACGACTGTGTAGTTGAAAAAGACTGGCTGTCAGAGATGATGTCTATATTCAAGCAATCTACTGATAATTCTAAGATAGGAGTGGTGGGTCCTAAAGTGGTCTTTTATTATCCTTATCTACCTATTCAACTGATTGCAAATAGCAAGAATCAAGAAGAGATGGGCGGTGGTAGAAAATCCAGGAGACTGGGGGTTCGGATATATGATGTAAAAGCCGGCAATGCTGAAAATAATAGTAGTTACCAGGGTACCTTAAATGAAAGTGTTAAGTATCTGGATGGATTTTATCCTGCAGAATCAGATGAAAGAGGAAAAATCTATCATTGGTCACAGGATAATGCCATTCTGGCCGTGCCAATAGAGAATTTAAATAAGGATCTGGAGATACAGTTTAAGGTATCATCGTATCTTTCACCAAATCAATTACAGCTGGTAGTAAGTGAAGAAATATTTAAAGATATTAAGTTGTCAGGGAAATCTAAAATGGTAAAGATAAAGATTCCAAAGAGATTTTTTGCTTATAGGAAAGACATAATCAATAGTTGCGGGATTAAGGTAAATAAATCCTTTTACAGCAAGGATAGGGGTTTTGAGAGTTTTGATGAAGGACAATATAACCAGGTAGAAGAAGTCTTTGGACTCTCCGGGAGCAGCTTTATAGTGGATAGAAAAATGCTTGATGAGGTCGGCGGTTTTGATGAGAGCTTTTTTACATACTATGAAGATATCGATCTATTCTGGAGATCCAGGTTAGCCGGTTGGAAGAATTTCTTTACTCCTAAATCTATTGTAAGACATTTTCACTGTGGGACAAGCAAAGAATGGTCTTATGATTTTACCTATCATGTGATTAGAAATAGGCTGCTTATGATTTTTAGGTGTGGTTGGCCGTTATTGTTTATTAAGAGTTATCTGGTATTCATTTTATCAAATATAATAAACATCCTATATTATATTGCAGGATTGCTTGCGGGTAAAAGACAGAAAAGAATTGATATTCCGATCAGGATTAGAATTTTCTTTGAGCTTTTCTATATGCTGCCTAAAAATTTAATAAATAGAGTTAGAATCAGAACTGGCAGGAAGGTGAAGGATAAAATTATTAAAAGCTGGATTAGAAGTTTTTAACGGGGCATTTTATGAAGAAGATTGCTATTTATGATAGATATCTGTCAACAGCTGGTGGTGGGGAGCGATATAGTTGTGAGATTGCTGAAGTCTTATCTAAACAAAATGGATTTAAAGTAGATTTGATTACTGATATATTTGCTGATTTAAAAAAAGTTTCACGGAGGCTTAACCTTGATCTGAGCAGAGTAAATTTAAAAATATTTCCTTTTATCTCAGAAGATTATACCGTTAAAATCACAAAAAAATATGATCTGTTCATAAATGCTACTTATTTAAGTTCACTCCCTGCGTTTGGTAAAAAAAACATATATTTATGTTATTTCCCGACTCCTTTTGATGTAGATTTTAAATTTATTCATAAGTTTTTGCTATTTTTCTTCAGGCTGCCGGCAAGATGGTTATTTAAACTTGCAGGCAAATTATGTGAGAGTTCCAGTGAAATAGAAATAGAGGAAGGTTTATATGATCCAAAAAGATTTTTGCTGGGAAGGGGTAGCTGGAGCAGCGGTAGAGTAATTTTAAGGGCAAAAAAATCTAACCAGCCTTTAAGGCTTGGTTTTAAGAATCCTGGCAGGACTGGTCTTGGTTCGATGAAAGTAAATATTAAATTATTTGGAGATATAAAGGAGAGCAAAGAATTTTTATATAATAAGGATATTGAGCTTGGGAAAGGCGCCAGGGAGACTGCTGAAATCCCAACAAATCTAACCAGTGACGCTTATGAAGTTTTAATCTTGTCTGATACATTCATTCCTGTGGAGACTGATAGTAGTTCCAAAGATTCCAGGAAACTTGGTGTAGTTGTTTATGACAGGAGAAGGATAAGCCTATTTAGAAAAGCTGTTCTTAAAATTTTAGGGTATATCCCTTTATTCCTTATAACTTTCCCCAGAGATTTAACATTTTTAAAAACTTACAATAAGATAATTGCCATCTCAGAATATTCCCAAAAGTGGATAAAAAAACTATGGGGAAGTGAAAGTGCTATTTTATTACCACCGGTTGATATCGATAGCTTCAAAGCGGGGAAGAAGGAAAAAATTATTTTGAGTGTAGGGAGATTTTTTCCAGAACATCATAATAAAAAGCAGCTTGAATTAGCTCAAGTCTTCAAGCAGATATTAGAGCAGTATCCAGATGAAATGAGGGGCTATACTTTATATTTAGTAGGTGGTGTGGGGGATAGAGCTGACCATCTGGAGTATGTAGAGAAAATAAGAGCTGCAAGCAAAAACTACCCTATAGAAATAATAACTAATATGGAGTGGGGGAAATTAGTAAAACTTTTTGCCAGATCACATATTTTCTGGCATGCTTCAGGAATGGGTGAAGATGAAGATGTTCATCCGGAGAGGTTCGAACATTTTGGAATAACTACTGTGGAGGCAATGGCAGCCGGATGTATTCCTGTAGTTATAAACAGAGGGGGGCAGAAGGAAATTATAAATGATGGATATGATGGTTTCTTTTTTAATGACAGGCAGGAACTTAAAGATATTACTATAAGAATAATACGTGGAGAAGTGGATGTGGAGAAGATTAGAAAAAATGCAATTTTAAGCTGCAGGAAGTTTTCTAATTCTAATTTTGGAAAGGACTTAATCTCAATAGTTAGCAAAATTTTAAAAGAATAATCAAAAAGGGGCAGTCAGGAGTATTATTGGATATTAGTATCATAATTGTGAATTATAATAGCCTGGATTTTATAAAAGAATGTATTAGCAGTATTAGAAAGCATGATGGAAAAAATAGATTGACCTGTGAGATTTTAGTAGTAGATAATAATTCGAGTGATGGAAGTGTAAAGTATTTAAAAAAACAGGATAAGGAGAATAATAGCTTTTATTTAATTGAAAATAAGAATAATGCAGGTTTCTCCAGAGCTTCTAATATTGGAGCGCTGAAAGCAAAGGGGAAATACCTGTTGTTCTTAAATCCTGACACCAGGTTTATAAGCGGCAGTCTTGGAGAACTGGTGGATTTTTATAGTAAAGAGGACGAAGCAAGCAGGTCAGGAGTTGTGGGAGCAAAAATATTAAATTCAGACAGGACTCTGCAGCTCAGCCCCAGATCTTTTCCAACACTGGCAAGGCAGTTTTATGAGAGTTATTTTCTATACCGTATATTTAAAAAAAGCCGTATTTTTGGTTCTTATTTTTTAAGCTGGTGGGACCATAATAGTCAAAAGGAAGTGGACTGGGTCGCTGGCTCATTTATGTTTGTGAAAAAAGATTATTTTATGGAAGCGGGGATGTTTGATGAAGATTATTTTATGTATAGTGAGGATTGCGACCTTTGTCTGAAATTACACAGAAAGGGTCATAAAAATTACTATTTCCCTTACTTTGTTATAGAACATGCTGACAGTGGAATTGCTTCCAGAAATATAGTAGAGAGAGAAGCAGGAATCTGGAAAAGCAGGAGGCTGTATTTTAAGAAAAACTACTCTACAGTCTATGCCGGATACTTGAGTTTCCTTTATTTGGAAGGAGTTTTAAACAGAATATTGTTATTTATAGTTTTATCTGTATTTAAACCTGGAAGTAAAAATAGAGCCAGACTTGCAGTGTATTTTAAGGTTTTAGGATTATATTTTAAAGGTTAAAAATATGGTAACAGGAGATAATAAAAAAATAATACTTCAAGATGTGAGCTTTATAACAACTGTTTACAATGAGGAAAAAAGTGTTATTGAATTTCTTGAAAGTTTAATGGAGCAAATTTATCTACCCGGTGAGATAATTATAGTTGATGGTGGTTCGAAAGATAAAACTTTTGAGGTTACTTTAGGATTTTTTAGGAACAAAGCCTACCCAAAAGATGGTGATTTTAGAATAGTATTAAATAACAGAAATGACAGCGCCGGCGATAAAATAAATAAAAGAAGTAGCAGATCTATTGTAAATGTCAGAATAATTAAAAAAAGTGGTGCAAACATTTCACAGGGAAGAAATACTGCTATAAAAAATGCCTCGGGCAGAATTACTTGTGTGAGCGATGCTGGCTGTATACTGAATAAAAATTGGTTGAAGGAAATTACAAGATTTTATGATGATACTTCATGTAATGTAATTAGTGGCTTTAACCTGCCGTTTTGCCGGTATTTTGTGCAGAAGTGCCTTGCTGTTTGTATAATGCCTGCAAGAGGAGAAATAAATGTTGAAAAATATATGCCCTCATCCAGAAATATAAGTTTTAGGAAGAAAGTCTGGGTTGATGTTGGCGGTTATCCTGAAGATATGGATTATGGCGAGGATATGAAATTTGATTTTAATATAAAAGATGCGGGTTTCAGGATAATATTTAATCCTGATGCTGTGGTTTACTGGAAAATGAGGAAAAATCCTGTTCAAATATTCTGGCAATTTTTCAGATATGCAAAAGGTGACGCGACTGGCAGGATGTATCCCGTCCGTCATCTTATAAGGTTTAGCGCATTTTTGACTCTTTTGATTATTTTAGTTAGCGCATTCTGTTTAAACAAATGGATTCTGGTTATGCTGGCACTGCTTTTTGTGGTTTATGTCTTTAAACCATACAGCAAGTTAGTTAAAGGCTGGGGCAGTAATGAAAGTTGCAGTTTTTATGGAGCGGAAAAATTTTTATCCATCCTTTTTATACCTCTTTTACTTATACAAATTGACTTTTCAAAGATGTGCGGCTATATTTATGGTCTTTTTAAAAGAATTATTAAAGGATAAGAATATATTTTTTAAGTAACTATACAGCAATTAATCATCTAAAAAAATTTTTATAATTGTATATAGGTATTTAAATATATTTGAATTTATTTTATGATATAAACTAAAATATAAAATTTAATCATTTTATTATAGATATTTTTAATTAAATATGATATTATAATAAACAATAATTATTTATTATAATAATTATTTAATATATTTTTATAAACTAATAAAAATTAAGTTGTATTCTGAAATATGAAAAACAGCAAAGGAGTGAAAAATGCCTTACGGAGAAGAATTAAGAAAAATTGATACAAATGATTTAAGAGTTAATCTTACAAAGTATTTAACGGAAAATTTAGGTGATACTATATATATAACCAGATATAACAGGTTGGTAGCAGAAATCAGGGTATATACTGAAGACACCAGAAGAAAAACCGAGCTTAGAATTGCAAAGAAAATGATTGAAGCTGCCGAAAGAGATAAAAATAAAAATAAGTAGCAGGTTATATCTTATCGACAATCAATCGCTGAGTATCCTTTTGGGGATTTGGCTTTTGCTTTACAGAGCCAACTTGCGGTGCAGAGGTTGTTATCTCCGCAGACTTTAATTCTAATGTGTCTCATCATATTAGAGAATATCTTAATAAGGACAGTGGACTCTGTAAAAAGAAGTTGCTCCCGTCTTGGCATTGAAAAACTGAGTGTTCGCACTTTCGTTCCTAAAATCATCTCATTTTAATTGACTTGATAAATAATTGTGCTAATATATAGAAAAATTAAAGTTATGAAGTTTAATGCTAAGTATTTCAATTAGGTTTATGAGTTTTAATAAACAAAAATATAGTTCGATAAAAAAGCTGATTGGTATGTTCCTCTGGCTAAAAGATAATTCCTGCTGGCAAAGCTTATAAAAGCCTGGCTGATTGGAATTTTTACTTTTTCTAATTTTTTTATTTTTAAGCAATTTCTTTAGATATTCAATTTATATTAATAAATAAAAATAAATAGCAAAAAATTCAAAGAGTATTTCCATACAAGGCAGGTAAGAAAGACATGAGAGCCTTTATTGAAGTACTCTTTTTGTTTTATCTCAGATAGTAAAGGGAATTTTAATTATCTGTAGATTAA
>Ga0307928_10002950_pt1 | contig 12984 bp, 1 predicted proteins | sample AceLakmetagen232_FD_201815 | JGI IMG/M metagenome (GOLD analysis project Ga0307928, IMG submission 201815) | Saline water microbial communities from Ace Lake, Antarctica - #232 | ecosystem: Environmental > Aquatic > Non-marine Saline and Alkaline > Saline | place: Antarctica: Ace Lake... | reverse complement strand
TTCCTAAATGGTTTTGTAAATGTCTTAAGCTGATCTTCTGTTAAGTCTATGGGCTGTTTTGTAATCTGTTCCAATTGTCTCCATGTAACTAGATAATCTAGTTTCATGTCCTCTGCTCCAGCATTTATAGATAAGTAATCTTTTAAGGTATTACCAATTCCTTGTGCAGCTAATCCACCAATAATACTAGCACCAAAATAGTAAGTTCCTAAGATAATGCTTAAAGGAGCCACTATAGGAAGATCTAGCGAATAGGTGAATATACTGCCAACAGCGCCAAGATTACTATTCATAAAGTCTAATAATCCACCATGAATATCCATAGCAGCTTCGCCAAAAGAAGTTGTAATAGCTTTAGTTAATAATCCAAGATCAGTTGTTGTTGAAGGTTTGCGAGAAAGGTATTTACTTGCAAAGTAAGGCGGAATATCCTTATAAAAATAATTACTATCTGGAACTCCAAAGAATAAAGTCATTCTATCTTCGTAAGGTACTGGATGACCTATCCATCCAGGGTGTCTTAGTTCCATCTCCTTTATAACGTCCCAGCCAGTCTGCTTAAAGAAGACAAACTTTAATTTTGATCCCCAATTCGTCCAAGAGTTGTCAAAGTAGTTCCAGTAATTTTCTAATGGCTGTACGGAGATATTGTCATCATTGACCCTGTTAACTAAAGACCATCTTATCTTTGTTTCGCCAAGACTTGGATCTAAACTTCCTATAAGAGGTAACGCTACGTCAGATAAATTCCATCTACCAAAATGACTCATCTCAGGTTGTGTCATTATAGTAGAAAGTATTTCATCTGTATCTGCTTCTCCAGCAAAGTCATAATCTTTAAACACATAGCCATATTCTTGGGCAACTAATTCTGTTGCATGAGACTGTGCTACAATAGTAACTATTCCATCTTGATTCTCTATGCTAACAATTTTCCCGTTAAAAGTAGGTTCAATATCATTTACATTATTAGTAGTCCCTATCTTTATCTGTATAGACATACCAGGACCAAATATCTTTTTATTAAATTTATCATAGATATAGCCAGCTTTAGACTTTGCAGCTAAATATTGTTTCCATGCTTGGCCATCATCTTTAGCAAAGCCACCCTGGATATCTCCTGTGATAAGTTGATTATCTATATTGACGATTTGGATTACAGCAAGACTAGCGGGTTCTTCTCTACTCTCAGTCTTTCTTATAGATACTACATTTTGTAGTAAGAATCTATCTGTTTCAACCTTAGGAGCATATGAAGAATCTCTCGCTCCTTTATCTGCACCCCAAAGAATATTACCAGTAATAAATTCATCTATTACTATAACTTGAGCACCAGGAAAAGCATTTCCAAAACCATACTTTCCACCAGACTCTCTAATAAAAGACTCTAACCCTTTTTTAAGTCCTTCTGCTCCATATATATTCTCTAGTTTAAACTTTCCATCAGGTGGACTTGCTGCTTCAATAGATCCCTTGTCTGAAAGCATCCCAAGATAAGCCGCCTTTTCATTATCATAAACTTGATTCTTAACTCCCTGAGTCAAGATCTCCTGTAACATCTTTCCTCTAGTTGTACTTTCTCTAACATCAGTATTAACAGTTATAGGAGTATCACTAGAAAGATCAGAAGATATTTTTGCAGAGTTACCAGTAGTAGTCTCTCTAGGAGATTTAGCACCCTCAAAAGGTATTAAACTCGGATCATCAAATAGTCCTGCAATGTCCTTACTTAATTTATTGGCTCTAGTAACTGCACCGTCTTCGGTAGTCTTTTTCTGTGGTACGAAAGGAGCGGCAAAAGAGAATAACTTAGCTTCGTTTCCAAAGCCAAAAGCTTTCTCTTCAAAATCTTCTTCTTGCCTAGAGGCTTCTTTCTCGGCTTGTTTCAACGCTCGTTGCATAGAAGAGATTACGCCAGCCTCTCTAGAATCTTGTATAAGAAAACTAGGATTAGTATCAACACTAAGACCTGAAATAGGATTAGGAGGAAGCTTCATATTATATAAAGGAGTAGTATTAACTGTAGTTAAACTTTCATAATAATCATTAAGTATAGTTTTAACTTCAGTTGTTTGATATTCATCCTTTTCAGAAACATATAAAGATTCGGCAAATTCTACTATTAAATCTTTTATTCCTTCACGAGCAAATAACCATTTTCTCGTAGTGCTCTTTTTATAATCATCAGTGGGACTCTCGTTATAGAAATTTCTAGTGCTCTCGTCTTCAAGGTCTAAAGCTTTAAAAATTCCATCTGTAGCATCTTTGTAAATACCCTCATCATATATATAATTTATAATATTTGATATAAAGCCCGTTTTCCAATTAGAAAGATAATCTCCAAAATCATGTTTAATAGAAAGATATTGTCCTTTTGTTTTAACAGGATTAAATCCCGGAAGAAGAGTCTCATATAATTTATAATCTTCAACTATAACAGTTTTTTTAGTCCCGCGTAATTTTATGTTTCTAAAGAACCACTCTATTAAATCTGTATCACATTTATCTGAACTTACTCTCTTGCTACCTACGAACAACTCTCTATCTATTTTATCAGGAATTGCTGTAAAGGTTATAGTAGCCTGTTCTGAGTTTGCCTGTATAGTCTGAAGACTCACGTCATCAAAAACTATCTTATTAACATCCATTAATCGGCTAATTGGTTCTTCTATTTCTATACCACTTAGCATACCCATTTCTGGATCTAATTGAACATTTTTGCGATCGTCCCTAAAGAAGTTTAATAGATTTCTAAACTCATTCTTACCTTCTGGAGATGTGATAAAACTCATGGCTCCAGCTATGTTAGAACCACCAAAAAACTGTAAGGTAGGATACTGCATACCAGATAAAGGTATAGGAGCGAGATTAAAGGTTTGTAAATAATTTATAGAATGTAAATAAAAACTTGAATCATCTAATCCGTCAGGGAATATTTTTTTAGTTACATCCATTACAAGGTGTGTTCTACCATAAGGAGACACCACCTCCCAGTTTTCAGGAGTCAAACCATAGTCTCCTAAATACTTTTCAACTTGTCGTCTTTCAAAAAGTTCAGAAGCCCTGCCATATATTTCATCATATTCTGAATTTAAAGCATTAAGAACAATACTATCTTGACTATCAGAATTAGCATTTTCTAATTGTGGGATAATTCCTACAAACTCATTTTTATTATCAACAATTAAATTTATAATTGCTTTCGAATTTTCAATAGTTAATTTAGGACTTTCAATCTGATCATTTAATTTAGCTAAATTTATATAATAGTCTAAGCTTTTACCTTTAAAATTATTTACCTGAAAATGCCATGCCTCTTTACTTCCATAAGATTTTTCTGGTCCAGCCTGAATAAATCCATGATCTTTAGCAAGTCTAATAAATCTATTCCATTCTTCTGGAGCTATTCTCCCTCCTTTAGATTTAAAAACAGCCACTATACCTTCTGCAAGATCAGTAGCTCCTTTCTTTAAAACAAGAATAAGATTTTCTGGATTTGTAACTAAAGCCTTATCAAAAGAATCAAGAATCTCACTGGTATTTACATATTTACCATTTTTTTCTATTCCATATTCAAGTAAAACATCAAATGCTAAACCTGCACAATGGAAAGATTTGTCAGCTTCATTATGTAATCGAGGAAGATCAGGACGTGATCTTTCTTCCTTATATTTTTCGTCTTGATACTTATATGATCTATACATTGAACTAACAGGAAGCTTCTTTCCAAATTCTTTTTCAAAAGCTAAAGCAAACTTTACAAATTGTGCTTCATAATTTGAAGAGAACTCTGGACTCTGATCCTTACTATTAGTGGCCTGGTAGTTGATGTATTTACCTACATACGAAAGCGGCTTGACTTTTTTCTGCAATTCTTCACGAGTGTCCTCAAGAGATGCTATCGAAATTTGTCTATAGTCTTTTCTCTTTAGAGTTACCTCATTAGTAGAAGATCTAACTATAAGTCGCTTGCCTAAATCCGCAGCAAGAAAATCTTCAAAATATTCTCTAAAAACAGGTTTACCAGTTTGACCAGTAAGACTTCCTTCAGGCAGATTATAGGTCATAACTTCATTAGTTAACTTAAATCCATATTTTCCAGGAACATAATCATAATCAGAAACAGAAGCATTATAAATACCTGATAATGTCATAGGCTTAGTCAGATCTCTATAAGCAAGTCCCCACCCCTGATAGAATCCTCTGAATGAACTTAGTTGGTCCCTATCGTGTCTAGCGACCCATCTAAAAGTATCACCATAAGGAAGGTAGTTGAACAGTAATAGTTCTAAGGTTACAAATAAAGCATCATCTATATCCTGAGCATTACCTGAACTCACCGAAACAGACTGTACCCCAAAGGCATGGGTTGAACCATCTCCAAATTTAGGAACAAGCCCGTCAAAGTCTTGACATTCAATTGTTACTATTGGGAAAGTGTTCATCTCATGCAATAGTTTTGCCAAGTCACTATAAGTATTAACGTCTTCGTTATGAGAAGCTCCGGCAAAAACTAAATCTATCTTAGCACTAAAAATAGCTCTACCAGTCTTCTTTACTATTGACTTATCATAGTTAGCTAATGGGAATGATTTATTAAAAGAGTGTTCTCTAATATCAATCCCTAAAGGATCAATAGTTAATCTTATATCATTTATAGTGAAACTACTCATTAATATCCGTCTTCTATCTTTTGAAAAATATAATCGCCATGCATCTCAGGTCTATAATCTTGAACTGTAGCTACTGGAGGTCCTCCAGACAATTCCCTCAATGATGCTATTATAGCATTAGTATTGACTGGCCCGCTAGTATTAACTGTAAAACGTGGATGATCTTCTAGTCCTTTAGTAAGTCTTACTGGACTAGGATAACTATCCATTACATTACCAGATTCAGGATGTTGTTGCATAGCTCTCATTGTCTCATCATCTAAGTGAGTTAAGTCTCCAGGCTTTCCAAAGACTAGTCCAATAGCTGCTGCGGCTGCAAGTCCTGCTCCAAATATAGGCCATGTTTTAGAAAAGGTTCTTCTAAACTCTTCCATTACTAGCTTACTAGCTTTAGCAGTTCCACTAGCTTTTCTCGAAATGCCTTTTAATAAACCTTCTTCAGTAATCCCCATAGCCTTTATAACATCAGATTCTAAACCAGCATTACCACTTAATAAAGCATTTGCTACACCTTCTACTGCCATACCATGTTGGCTTCTCATCTGTCTAATAAGCATATCTTCATCGGTATGAACTCTTTGGAAATAGCCAATAGATTCAACCATTTGATCTAATCCCTCAGCTACCATAGGAGCAGTCTCTTGATTGGTTCCCATTAAACTATAGACTCTAGAAGCTAAATTCTTACTATGTAGTAATTGAGCATCTCTAGTTTCAGGAACAGCGTTCATCATATTTAGGATTTCATCTGCAACGTCCAAACTAGCAAAGACATTCTGTTCTGAAATATTCTTTGCATTAACAATCTTTTCCTCTATCAGCTCTGAAAGGATTGATACAGGAGAAAACTTGTCCATATAAGTTTTGAATTTTCCTGCATCCGTAGCTCCACTTCCGTGATAAGATTGCCAAGCTCTGCGCGCTCTAGTCATAGAAACTGAAGCTTTACCAATAATATCCTTTTCTAATACCATAGAGGCCATTTGAGACTTTACATGAGCTGCATATTCTGGAGTTCCTTTTGTTAGAGCATCAAGAATAGCGGTAGGCTTTTCGGCTTTCAATAAAGGTTGATACATTAAAGTATGTAAACCTGCTCTATATTCTTCTGCACCCTGAAGATAGCTTAATCTGGCAGCCTTATTTTCTATCTTCATACCTTTAGTATAAATATCATCTAATCTATCATCTACTATTTGAGCTAGTTTAGAGAAGTTACCTGCTGAAGAAGTTTGAGCTGAGGTGAATTCATTTAGAGGAAAGTTTTTTCGCGCCGCTTTACCACCTTTTAACATCCAAGCTGCCTCTTCTCTTGACTTCCCGTCCAACAAACTAAATGCTACAGCTTTATCACCATCAAGATCTAGTTTCTTAATAGCTTGCTCTTCTAAAAAGACAGCTACTGCGTCTGCTTCTAAATTCTTACCCCGACTAGCAATTGTAGCTATCTTAGAAGCTCTTGCTTTAGAGATACCAGTTTTCATTATATTCTTTTGAGAGAATACTCCAGCCAAAGCATCTAAATTAACGGCAAGCTCTGTACTTATACGCTGTGGAGAAGTACCAGGTACACGAGCAAATAATACAGGAGCTACGATATCTCCTCCTAAACCCATTTTTTTAAAAGCTGATGATTTAAATCCAACAGTAGAATAATCAAAGATATCTTGTATTGATTGTATTCCATGAGCTTCTAAAACCGAAGCATTTCTTTTGCTTAACATCTCTGCATTCACAAGACTAGAAATAGAACCAGTACCATGTTCTTTAACAAATTGATTAATAGCTTCTCTTGAAGCTTCTAATGGACCAGCGTGTGTAGCTAGATTATATAATGACTGTTCTACTTTACCACCTAACATACGGGGCAGGATCTGATGATGTTGTTTTGTAAAAGAAAGTAAATCATCTACTGCTACCTGACCACCTCTTCCACTTTCTACAGAACCTATTACATTGGAGAGTCTTTGACCAATACCTCTTTGAATATTAGTTACACCTTCTTCTCCTCTTATAACTTGTTGTCCTAAGAGATTAGAAAGTTCAGTTGGAACAGCTAATTGTTTAATTTCTCTGGCCGCTCCTTCTATATTTGCAGCAATAGGTTTCTTAGAGAAATCTAATAGAGCAGTTTCACCAGCTTCAACTCCAACACTTTTAAGTAAAGATTGGCGCTCTACCATATTGGTACTTCTAAGAGCACGAACAAAATCATTATATTCAGGCGAACCCATAGCAAAAGTCTTTAATCCTTTAGGGGTATCACCAAAGACCGAACTGGTAATTAAGGATAGATCTCTAGCAAGTCTAACATTAGAATTTTTTTGTCTTGATAATAATTCGGCAGCAAATGTAAACTGTCCCTTTGAAAATAAATGTGACATAAGACGTGCAGATATAGAACCTAGATTCCCCGCTCCTTCTAAACTAGCGGGACCACCAAAACCTATAGCAAAAGTTAATGGTTTCGTTCTCATAGATGCACTTATTCTTTTTTTAGACTCAGCTACTATTTTAGCAAGATCCTTTTCTGCACTCCAGTCGTTTCCTAAAGTTCTTCTTAAGAGAGATTGACCCTTCTTAGTATTACTTGTTAAAGTACCTATCATTAATCTTGCATCTTTAGAAGTAATAATACCTGCCTGGTGTGAAGCCAAAATACCTGCTACAGCAGGATGGAGTGTTTTCTTTACCCCAAAGACTTCTTTTAATTCTCCGCCGGTCCAAGCAGCAGCCATATCTGAAGCATGAGAAACAAGCTCTCCTCTTTCTAATACAATACCACCTCTTTCTAGAATACCTAATACCTTCTTCTGATTAATTAATTTCTTAGAACGATGTCTCAATCCTACTTCTTGTAATAAAGCTTCTACCATTGACGGTGCCACTTTTTCTGAAGTGACATTCGAGAAGGCTTCTACTTGTAAACCTTGAATACTTCCAGCTAAACCAAATCCTTTAAGTATTCCACCTCTTTCAGAAGCCACTAAGCCTCCAACAGAAGCTCCATATTTTCCACTTACTAATTTTGATATTGTATCCCTATTAGAAAGTCTCTTACTAATCTCTTCTTCTGGAAGCCCATAGTCCCGCATCTTTTGTAAAACACGCTCTGTTAAAGCCGAATGAGATCCTATAGCAGTAAGATACCGATCTGATAGAACATTAGTTATCTGAGATTTAAATCCACCTGCATATATCTTAGTTCCAGGGCCTGTTCTAAAAGATCTATTAGTTAAAACATCAGCAACATCTCCACCTTCAGAAAGCTTTATCTGAGTTATCATCTCTTTAGCATAGTCGCCCAAATAACCTTTTGTTAATACTTCATTACCTGAGATATTCATTCCAAGCTGCTGTTCAGGAGCAAGAGAAAGTAAACCCTTAATAGCACTTCTGCTAGTTAAAGCTTCTGCGCTACCAATCTTTTGTAAACCACTGAGAAGCTCTACGGTCGTTCCCTTACTCAAAGCATCTGCTAATTTCATAGAATGATCTTTAAGCATAGTAGAATCAATAGTTTTTGCCTTAGACAGTATATTAGCTAAACTGCTGGCAATTGCCATCCTACCATTCTTATTCTTAAATAGGATATTCTTATAAGAACCAGTTTGAAACATTTCCGTTTGAGAAAATGATTTAGAAACAAGGAGTTGATCTGCTTTAATAGCAAGGTTAGCTCTCTCTGGACCAAGAGTATATTTTAAAGCTTCTTCTGAAACTGTTGCTATTCTACCATATTGTATTGCCGCGCCTCCAACACCACCCTCTGCTACATTTGCATAAGCTCTTCTTGAAGCCGGAGTGAATACGCCTGGTTTTAAATATTCACTTTGAGAACCCATTTCAGGAACGAAGTTTCTAAACAACTGCTCTTCACGTCTTGACCCAAGTCCTGTTGCTCTAAAGGAGCGCGGATCAAACTCTCCTAGATTAGCTACTCCACCTTTAACTAATGTCTGAGGTGATACAGCACCAGCAAAAAGTTCGGTACCTCTTTGTGCTAATAACTTTTCATCAATAGAAGCTAGGGATTCTGGACCATATTTCTTTATATAGGGTTCTAAGGTATCTACATCCATAGCCAACATCTGACTACTCTTCATCTTCTGAAACAAACTTGCATTAAAAATATTAGAACCTGGATTATATTGTTCACCTAAAGTAACTAAAGTTCTTTGAACATTCTCTTTTAATCCTCTAAAGGCTCTTCTTACTTCTCCGCTAGTTTGTCCTCTTAGCTCACCACTTAAAGTAGCAAACTGTCTAGAAACCACCTCTTCATAACTAAGAGCAGCTTCACTTGGCAATAGCATATTTTTAATAGAAGTTCCAGTCCTTATCTCTTCAAGATAGGAACTAGGTAAAACCTTACGAGATATAGAAGAAACTCCATACCTTGATTCTATTTGACCACCGCGAGTAAATGGCAATTCAAAAGCGACAGGATCATACCCTTTTCCATAAGGGAAATATTTAATATTTAATCCTGTAAGAACATCTCTTCCTTTAGAACTGTAACCTACTTGTTCAAAGCCAACTTTATTAATACCTAAGTTTCTTGTTACAACTTCTAAATTCTCTGCTACACGTTGAGCCACACCTCTCTTTAATCCAAAGTTAGATGAGGATTCTAAATAGGCTTGTATATTTTCTCTTAATAAATCCGCTTGACGACCCGCGCCTTGACTAGCATGAGGGATGACATTAATAGGTTTACTAAAGGTAGATAGTCCAGAGGACAAAACATCAGAAGGCATCTGCTCAAGAAAGGAAGGAGCCTGATTCATTAACCTATTTACATAGCTTCTACCTTCGGGTAAACTTAAGGCTTCATCAAGAGATGATCCAAACTTTAACTGAGTTCCTTGTTCAATATAGGCTCTATGTAATGGTTCTAGATCAGAAATGTCAGGAGTAACACTTTGAAGAGGAGCTTTTAATCTAGCAAATGGTACTATAGTATTTGTTATCTTTTGAGAGATATCAACTACTTCTTTAGATCTACCAAAGATACCTCGATCAAAGGTTGTCGCAAACTTAAAGCCTCCATAAGCTAAAGTACCAAAACCTAAATATCTAGCTAAGGTATAACCAGTATCTTTTTCTTCGGTAAAATCACTCACTAGTCAATAAATCCTAAGTTTTGTAATTCTCTATCTATATCTCCACGTCTATCTGTGTAGAGATCTACTTTGGCTTGTAGTCCGAATCCAACTAATCCTTGCGTTTGTCTCCATGTCTCAGCACCAAGTTGCTCTAAAGACATTGTATCAGAAATTTCAGGATTATAGGAGCTAAAAGTTCTAAAGAGAGGAGCTAATGATAAAGTTGGGAACTCTACTTTCTTAGAATGAACTAATGCTTTATCCCATATATTTTGCTCATGCACCTCTGCGGCTGTGTCTCCGGCTATCTTAACCTTTATATCATTAACAGAAATCTTCTTATCAAAACCACCCCAATTAGCAGACAATCCAGTGGGAGCATATGTAGTAGATGAACTTAAATCTAACCTAGGTCCTTTATACTTCATCTCTCTTTCGCTAAAGGATCTTTCCCTCTCTGCATCTCCTATTGTAAGCTCATCAGTTGAAGGGAATTTAACATCTCCACCCCTAGTTAAAGCACCGCCTAAACCTTTTTTAATAAAATAAGGAGCCTGATACTGAGGGATATACCTCATCATCTCTGCTTGTTTTTCACTTGACAAATCGCCGAACTGATTAAAGTAAGGTCTTTCCTTCCTACTGAACTTATACTGAACCTGATTTGATTCAGATCCAATATCACCAAGAGCAAAGGTTCTTCTAGCTTCTTTACTTAGATCTAATGCTTTAGCTCTTTCGAATGTTAAAGCATCAAAGTAGGCATCTCTTTCTCTTCTCTCTTCGGTCTCCGAAGGAATACCTCTATATCCTAAATCATATAATCCTACATTAATAGCTGGCTTAATAAAACTAGCTATAGGTGTACTCCAGTCTGCCATTTCACCAGAGAGAACTTCATTCTCTAAGTAAGCTAAATCAGCAGTAGGAGGACCCATAAACTTATGAGCAGGAGCAAATGGAGTTAAATGTTCTAAAGGATTTAACCTCATCTTCTTTTGCATAGATTGATAATATTGACCTAGCAGTGTTGTTGCAGGATCGGCGAACCTTCTTCCTTCTATATATCCTTGTCTAACACCTAGACCAGATTGATATAATAATTCAGCTTGAGGAGGTAACTCCCCTGTAGTTATCTGAGATTCAACTCTCTTCTGATAATCTCTATACTTAGCACTATAAGGTGCAGCATTTGCTAATATATGAAACTTATATATATCAGGATATTCATCAGGTTCTAATCCATAAGTCTCTGGAAAAATAGAACTGTAACCCTCACCTGGAAGCCTTGCTTCTCCCCATTGTAAGTTCATATAAGGATCACCCATAGAGAAATCTCTATAAGATTCCCGTCCAGGTAAGAACCCTGCGAATTCATTAGGAATAGGATTAACCACATCTAGCGCATGTCGTCTCTTAGGAATAAAGCGGCGAATTCCTTCGTTTAATAAAAACGCACCCCCCATCTCTGCTTCATAAAACTCTCTACTAGCACTACCCATCCAATCAGCGTTTGCTAATACAGGATAATCTGCTGCAAAATATTGAGAACCTGTAGCTTGTTCTTTCAGAGTAGCTAAAGCAAATCCAGGTAAACCTACCGCTTCTAAATAACGATCAGCAAAATCTCTTGCATTATATCCTAAAGAATTAGGTTCTACACCAACGTCATCTTCTCTTGCTAAACTGTGCATATAAGCAGGGGGCTTGACTAGCGGTCCTAGCAATAGGTTATACAGACTACCCATAGGACCAAACATCGAAGTCTGTCCAACTGTATATGGATAAGGTCTATCGAAGTAAGTTCTTTTCTCATTCCAATAAGGATCTATAAGAGACTTTAGAAATCTTGTTACAGGTGCTCCTGCATAATCTTCACCATAAAGACCTAGCTCTCTTGTATTCTTCATAGCAAGAGTTAAAAGATTAGGTCGATACGAACTTACCTCCCCGCCTTCATAGGGGCTTCGTCCCGCCTCCCATTTCCTACCTTTCTTAACCGGAACCCACTTTACACCTGCAAATTGAGCCTTAAGATCCTCAGGAGTCTCCTCTGCACCTAACATACCAGGAATGAAAGGAAGCATTAAAGCAGCACCCGCTAAACTCCCAATCTTGAAAGCTAAACTTCCTCTTCCCATCTCACTAGAGAAGAGCTTTCCTAATAAAGGAATCTTTTTGAGAGCTTCCGGTGCTTCTACTTGAAGCGCGCGACGAACCATCTTTTGTTCAGGAGTACCACTAAACTTTATCTTATCATAAAGCCACTCTCCTGCCATAGCAGTCATTCCCATAGAAAGGGAAGCTCCTAATAAGGCTAAAGGAGAAGTAGAACCAGGAGCCATCTCAGCTTGTCTCTGGGCAATAGATTGTAATCCTGTAGCTTTACTAAATTCTGAATAAGCTATTTGAGTATTAGCTAAGACTCTAGCTCCTACCTGAGTAGGAGTTTGTCCTATTGTTCTTGTACCCAGTTCACTAGCTACAGCATAAACTCCTAATAAACCAGCTACTAAAGGTCCCGCTTTTTTAAGATGTTTAATCCATAAATCTGTAGTAGTACCTACGTAATTAAATCCTGTACCAAGTCTTCCTCTTAAAGATTTATATAAAGAGGTTTCTGAAGTCTTACTTAAGAACTTACTCTTACCACTAAATAACATCTCATTCCAGAACTCAAATGGTTCGTCCAGAACTTGCATATATCTAGTAGTAAGCATTTGAGAAATAATACCAGTTCTCTGTAGAGCTGATCTTATTTGAATTGGGTCTATATCAAGATTCTTCATCCATCCTAGAGGTAAAGTTCTAGTACGAAGTAAACTAGCAGTTTGTTCTCCTAGTTTTATATTCTCGCTACCTATACCAAATGCTATAAATGGATCTCTTATCTTCTTACCAAAAGACTTAACACCACTATATCTTTGTATTGCTTGACCATATCTAGTGACATGTTCTTTAATAGGTTTTACTACTCCAGCTTGAGTAGCTTCTAAATCCCAGTATCTTGGTGCTATTCTAACTCTTTGTAAAAGAGGTTCTTGGCCGCCTCTAGCAAAGAGACTATAACCTTTCTCTGCTTTTCTTATCTCAAGTCCGGCCTGTAACTCTTCTCTTGTAAGAGACCTACCTATTTGAGCTTCATAAAACTTTTTGAATTGACTTACATGTTCTGCATCGAACGCTAAGTTCTCTAATGCCTT
>Ga0307928_10002947_pt1 | contig 12990 bp, 24 predicted proteins | sample AceLakmetagen232_FD_201815 | JGI IMG/M metagenome (GOLD analysis project Ga0307928, IMG submission 201815) | Saline water microbial communities from Ace Lake, Antarctica - #232 | ecosystem: Environmental > Aquatic > Non-marine Saline and Alkaline > Saline | place: Antarctica: Ace Lake... | reverse complement strand
TTCCAGGGTTCTCGTTTTCGTGATTCATTCATACTACCACACCCCTATGCAATAGAGTTGGGTGGAGATCAACCCTGCATAACAGGATGATCCTTCTAGCGAAGGTTCCCGGCCAACCTCCACCCGTATCAATTATACCACGTTTCGCTCTGTGATCCAAGCCCCGCCGCATCATTCATCCTCTTTCTCCACTGGCTGCATGATCAGCTCGCGCCCGTTGGTAGCGAAGGCCACAACAGATCCGCCCTTGATCCCCAACTGCGCAGCCAATACCGCAGGTATCGTCACTACCATGCTACCGCCGCGCTCGCTCACCCGCCGTTGGTTACCGCTTAGTTTTGCCATCAGCCGCCTCCCATGCCTCGCTGAATTCCTTATCTGCGAACATCTCAGCCAACCCAGTGATCTGCTTTAGCCTCAAGACCTCATCCGGCTCCATCCCTAACTCCCTCGCAATTTTTGTCTCTGTCCAATTACGCCGCGTCAACTCTTGAATGATCTCGCTCATACCATCAATCAGATGTTTGCCGCGTGCGCGATTGTGCCTAATCGTTGACGCTATGCGATCTCCTCGATCCATGCGATCTGAGTTGATCACCACCACCGGCAGTTCTTTCATTCCCATCTTCTTTCCTACGCGGTATCTATGGAATCCATCCACTACCTCGTATTTGTCTTCTGTCTGCCAGACTACGATTGGCTGAGTAAATCCATCCGACCTAATCGAGAGTTCTAACAGCTTCATTTCTGGCGGCGCGACAACATTCGGGTTGTAGTCATTCGCACACACCTTATCGGTTTCTACCCACATCACGTTTGATACTGGGTGCGCTGCATGGCTGTCCATGTCGCGTTGATCGCGCTCACTTTTGACAGCTATTTCCATCCCCTCTATAGCAATTACTCCATGCGGGCGAGCCAATGTAATTATATCAGATTCCACAAACTCCTCCTTTTCTTCATAAGTGTCAGATACTTCTCGTATGCACCGCTCTTGTGCTGCGAGAACGATAGCCCCTTGCACCAGTAATCGTTCCTGAGCAACGCCTTACAAACACGCCGCCATGATGGAACTTCTTTGTGAGCCTCTTTGTCGAAAGGAGCTTCGTCTGGGATGCCTTCGGGATATCCGCGTGACTGCCACCAATGCAAGAACACCGCGATCTTGTTCTTGTAGTGTTCGCTACTTTTATCGGGCATAGATTCCAGAAGCAACATTGCAAACGACTCCCAAGTGTGGCCTGTTGGCTTATCTATCTTGATGCGTCCGAGGATGTTACCTGTGTTCCTAGCATACATTGCGCCTTGATTAGCACCATTCACCCGCGCTACCACCCGCGCCCACGTCTCTGGCTCAATCAGATGGAACAGCCATAGCCCTTTCCGCTGATCGTCGCCGTAAGGCTGGCAAATACGCGCTTGGTGGATAGTCAACCCCGCTTTGTACATGAAATCGTAGAGGCAATTATACGGCTTATTCATCTTTCCTGTGTACGTCCAGACGTCTTCGGTGCGCCAATCATAAATAGGGTACACGTTGAACAGGCTGCCTCCTATCCATGTCGTCCACTTTTTCCCCTGTAGCATACGCTTCACGGTGCTGGCTACGGTTCGATAACGATTAAGGCTTTCATCACTCCTGATCCCTACAAAACATGCTGTCGTTTTACCTTCTCCATACCATCTCCCGAATTCAGGCACGAACTCCTCGAACTCCATCTGGCGATGAAAGAAGGGAAAGAACGATTCATCAGTGATAGCAATTTCTGGAGGCGTTCTAATCCAATCGTCTTCTCGATCTGGATCCCAGCACATCCATTGTGGCTCATACTGGCTCACGGCATTACGGAGATTAAGGGGAAGAGCTATCCAATACGGCTCGATGTGGTCTTTGTAGAGGTCTAAGCATTCCAAAATGAAGTCAATCGTTATTTTGTATTGTCCTTCAAGGTCAACAAAGAACATACCGATTTTACGACTGCGCTTGATGGCCTCCTCTGCTACCATATGAAGCATCACGGACGAATCCTTCCCTCCTGAGAAGGACACATATATTTTCTCGAAGTTATCGAAGGTCCAGGCAATGCGTTGTTGCGCCGCAGTATACACATCTATTCCTAATCCCGTCTTAGGCATTGGTATGCTTGCTCCTTAGGTAGCTCTGTAAGATTCCCCTCACGCACTTCGCAGAAATATCTCTTCACGTTGTACCATCCGAGTGGGCTGCTAACCTCATATATCCCATCATCGAGAAAGAAATCCTTGTACACTCCCCGTCCGCCATTGCCAATCGCATCACGCCAATCCTTGTACTGCTCAACAAAATCTCTCACCAGTCTTCCTTTCACGACTGACATCTTAGATACCCATGCACGAGAAGTGAGGTTCCTTCTCCCATGATCATACTTTGCAAGGACATGCCTCTCCCACATATTGCCAGACAGTGAATCCTTGATATCCTCCAGCCGCAGATGATAGAGCATTCATACTCCTGTCCGGCAGTACACAAAGCAGTCTCTGCCTTTAGGCAGCGTGCCATTTGTCTTTACCGGCCTCCACCCATTTCCCGGATATCTCTTGTCTTCCACTTCCCCATCAATCATCACAGTCATAAAACCATGAGAGTAATGATCAGCGTAGGATCTTGCTTGGCGGAATGATGAAAATATCTCCTCTTCCCAAACATCGCCCGCCCTCGTTGCACCGGGATACCTGAAGATAACGACTTTAAACCGCCCCGTTAATACATCCTCATTAGCTTCCGCTGTCTGCTTGGCTTCCTTCACGATTACGTCCGCCGCTTGGTGTCCCTTCGCATTCACCGCGCCCTCCTTATTCATCGTAGATCTGATCGCGCTGGTTGTAGTATCGTGCTGCTCGCTTCGCTTCTTCCCGTGTCGCTCCAGTGTCGCCATAGACCAGAACGCCACTAGCTCGATCCTCATTAGCACGCCTGCAAATCTCTGCATCGCTCATCTCTGAGAAGCGATTCACGGGCTTCATGCTATCCGCTTTCCTCGCTGCTGCTCTTTTCCTTGCCATGTTTGTCATTTGTCCTGCCTCCTTATTTCTATACTCACATCCTGCCACAAATCTGGCAGGATGTCAAGGGGACAATCATCACCTTTTTCGCACCCCGAACCTCTCCACGTCCATCTCGCGCACTTGACGCCCGCCATTGTAGTGACTACCGGGACGCGATCGAACCTCTCTAGTCTGGATCATCTTTCGCAGCCGCGACAGCGACACGTCGTACTTCACGTGCGCCGATACTACGCTTATCCACGGCTCCTCTGCGTCTTCCTTGATCGCCGGCTTGCCGCAATACGGGCACATCTCTCTGTCACGGATGAAGCGCTCGGTGTACTCGTTGAGGGTCATAAGGCCCATCGCCACACCACACGTGTCACAGAACCGCATAGCTCTGTCTGTATCATCATTCACTTTACACCACCTTCTCGAATACGTTCACCCACACATGCGGATTGACGTCAAAACCGAAACCGCGCTTGGCATAGATGGAATTCCAAATCTCTAAAAACGCCTCGATCGGAGTCTGCATCATAGAGACCCACCCTATACCCTCTGTGATGGAGTCCTCCTCGCTGATCTCCTGCACCCGTTCAACGCGAATGTCAGTGACCTTGAGAATCGTCCGCGCCGCTTCTGTCGGCATGTGGATCGAGGCTAAGGTGTCTCGTTTCCAGCGCCACGGGATAGGCTTGCCGGTTACGAGACTGATGACAGGAGCAGCTATCTGACGCAGATTCCAGTCATCACTATAATACGCTACCCGCGTTGTAGCTCCCTTCATCAACGGCTCGCACATGCAACGCACGTCGCCGGCCTTGCCATAAGGGCAGCGGTCAACTATGAACTCGTCTGATATTTGCGCCCCGCCAACACCCCAAGCAATGTTTTTCCATCGCCAGGCATCGCTAACCAGAACTGGCTGCGGGTCCATCGGTCGCCGCGTCTGTCCCTTGCGATCATCACGGACCGCCTGACGATTCTCAGCGTTGAACAGCGGCATCCTTCCAACGATCGGGATACCGTGATACAGAATCTTCTCTTTCATCTCACACCCCCAATTCTGGTCACTTCATAATCTATCCCTACACACTGCTCTGCGCTGAATCCGTATTTCTCACATCCTTCCCACGGAGCACGCAGTAGCGCTTCTGGCTCCCATGTCCATCCGTCTGGCATATCGGATGAAACTGTATTACCATCTGTGCCAACGAAATCCTCAGCGAGTGGATTATGCAGTCCCCATTTGATACCAACACCGATTAAGCTGTTATACACAACCGTCCCAACACGGCCATCACGGAAACTAATTTGCGTTCCAAGCTTCATCTCACACCCCCAATGGCTTGCGTGGGTAGCCAAAGTCTTTACGCGATTCCCCTGGCCACAGATCGCCAGGGACCGGCGGAAGATAATATCCGGGCATTCCCAGTCACAGAAACCGCCTTCCGGCCCTGCGTCCCTTCCGATCGGTTTCTTCACTAAACCACATACGCTGCATACGACCGCAACTCCTACGTTCTGCATCTCACACCCCCAACGCCATTTGTCCGACTGGCTTCACTTTGACGATCCGATAGAACCACTTCTTGTGGCTGTCATCATGCGCCTCGATCCGCTCATTCGGGCGCATCGCCGGAAGCTGCTGCCTGATCTCCGAGATACGCGTCGAGATCCCGGTCGTCTGCGCCAACAGCGTCAGTTCCCAGGCATTCCACCAGTGCCCGTAGCGTGAGGTTAATATGCGGTATACACGCGCCGCCTTCGTATCGCGATCGATCGATCCAAAGTGCATCAGTCCTCCCTCATCATCCTAAGCCACACGCTCAAAGTTCTGAGGGAATATGGTCTTGTATTGACGACCTCTCCACCCATCCCCCGCAAAGTAGATGTGATCTGTTCGCATGAAGCGCACAATACACAACTTTCCTGTATGAATATTTATAAACAGCCGACCCTTTAATCGTTTGCGCTGAATGAGTCGCTGAACCACTCTTCGCTCTTCGTAAATAGGATACATCACTCCTCCTTCATCCGCTCACTGACGACCAACGCGATTCCATCCGTCAACTTGATAGCGAACTCTGCGATGGCTTCTGCAATCAGCTTACGCCCGTCAGCCGTCGCCTCAGGTAGCGATTCCTTCCCCTCGTCGGGCCCAACGGTAGACTTACCCGCCTCATCCTTCACGTCCGTGTCAAGCGCTTGGTTGCTCGCCGTTGGGACGGCCCACTTCTCGCCCGCTGGCCGGATCTGCGTGATGTTGCGAAACTTCCCGTCCTTGCTCTTGGTGTACGCGAATACCACCTTTGTCGGGTTGCTCTTGCTGGCGAAGGTGCGGATGTCGTATACGGACGGATGCCCTTCAGTCCCCTTAAACCACCACGCATCGAAGATCGAGTACCATACGCCGCCCTCGGTATCAGTTGGATCATCGACTATGAGGACGGACACGAACGGCGTGCCCGTATTTGTCTCCTTGTCTATCGCAATGCGTAGGTATCCTTCCTGGGCCATTATGCCGCCTCTTTCTTCATTGCGATTAGCAGCGCCTTCGCCTGCGCCATCGTCAGCTCGTCAGGCGCTTTGCCCCCTGTCCTCTTCTCCACCCAAGAGAGGAGTTTGTCAGTTGACCATCCCGCCGCCTCAGCGAATCCCAACAGCTCGCGCACGGCGTTAATTCCCTTAGTGCCCTTTTCCGGTAGCGGAGTCTCGATCGGATTCATCGTCTTGCCGGTGAATGGATTCGGCTCGCTCTTGCGTTTACTCGCTTCCGCATCGGTGCTCACGTCCGCTTCTGGGTCGTCGCCCCAGGAGATCATGAAGGCGTCCGCAAGTGCGTACTTGACAGCCGCAGTGTTCGCTTTCATCACGGCCTTGTCTCCCTTATCCGATCCCTCACCGATTCCTTGCGCGCTGATGCTTTGGTCACTGTCATCCACGAACGTCAATGTCAGCTCAATCACAGCGTGCATCGACGGACCCTTATCACCTGGAAGCTGTTCGTATCGCAACAGCTCTGCTTGAGTTGATACGGCTATCCCACGTGTACTGAGAGCGGCATTAACCTTCTTCAGCACCGCCTCCGCACTCGCATACTTGTAGTGGTGAAAAGCGTTCTCAGCGTCCTTCTGTACGTATCCAACCTCGCCCATTACCTCGGCAAGTTTGCTCGCTAAGGTTTGCGTTACCTCGCTCATGTCGCCACCTCCTCAATATCGTCGTGATACTCCGCCATGATCCTATCAATCCCCGACATCGCCGCCGCCATCACTGCTTTCTGGTGCGCTGACTCTGCGACTATTTGGGCGGTGATGCGGCTCAGGTCATCGGTCTTCATTCGATCCTCTTCGCGCGCCTTCTTCATCTCGGCAAGCTCATGCCCAAGTTTATTCCATACCACATACGCCTCATACGTAAGACCTCTGGGCAACCGACCCTCATGCTCGGAGATAAACGCATGAACCTTCGCTATTTGCTCTACTGCCTGCGTGAGATCTTCGATGTTCATCTCACACCCCCGAGCCATTGCGAAGCGTCGCGACCTTCTCGGCTTCGCATTCGTCGGCGAACGCTTTCTCATCAGCATCAGCCATTCCCTGGATGAGATCGCGCCCCATTGCGTCAAGCAGTTTGGCGTTGGTATCGGTCGCACTGAGCAACTTGTCGTAGTCGCCATCCTTGTCAAACCACATAATCTTTTCCACGTCATCGGCTGGCATGCTCGCCAAGCATTCATAGTCGCGCTCAATACCGTATCCGTCCGCTGGACTCCAGTAGACATCTCGCGTCACCTGAAAAACGTCGGTGATCGATCCAACTCGGTAGTGCGTGGGAAACTGGGCAGATCGCCCGCTAGTCTCATTCTTTTGCATCATGTGCCTCCTTATCATCAATGACCGTTACGCCTAAACGCTCCAGCTCGTTGAAGAGCTTGCGGATGTGCTGCTCATTACTCCACTGATTGCCCAAGGATCGCTCTGCCGGCGTCATATTCCCGCTACCGCCGAAAATGAGAGAATTGTAGCGGCTTTCTGCTTCCTGCGGATTCTCAAACTTGTAGGGTTCCCACACTGCTTTTTTCACTTTTCCTCCTTACTTCCGTAGCTTTGTCTTGAGTGCCTTCTCGATCGCTCGCAGAAAACGATCAGATGGAATCCACAGATTGCGTTCTACTTCACCTATTGAGTGTGACGTGTACCCGGTATCCTTTGCCAGCTCAGCGATCGTCCAGCCTTTGGCTTTGCGGGCCTCGCGTATTCGATCTCCTAGTTTCATACTCACCTCCTCGCCCTATAAATATACACGATATTTATCAGGAAGTCAAGAGGATTATCAAAACTCGATTTGTGTCAGCTGGCTCAGCTTTAGGAAGAGGGCAAAGAAAACGGGGCCGAAGCCCCGTCGCGCATTATCTGAGGAGGGGGAGCCGGGAAAAGCTCTCAGGAAAACCCGGCTCCCAGTAGTGCTGCTTAGTAGATATTGCATCCCGGATCAGGCCCGGTAGGGATGACCCAAGTTCCGATAGTTGTTGCGCCTTGTTCGTCTTCGAATATCGCGGTGATCGTGGTTGTCTGTGCCGGTCTGCGGGTTTGATCATATGCTCCACAGAGAGGGCCACCCGGATACCCACTCTCACCATAACCGGGCGGAGAGAAAGGCAAGCCCGTACCAACAACCGACCCGATCTTATCCCAGAATGTTTCCCACTTCGCACCCTCGCCCGGCTTTCTCTTCAACGTCGAGGTATGCTTCTTGGTACATTGATATGCGAAGCGATCAAGCTGCACCCTGTCGCTGGCCACATATGAATGTGTTTGTTCCCACAGATCCCACGTTGAACCAAGATCGATGTGCCCCGTCCATAGGCTATGGAAGACGAAAGCATTCGGGATCAGCCTACCGTTTCCATCCTTCGCGTGATAGACATCCGGCCCCGCATATGGAGGACAGTAAACGGTATCTGGAACATTCTTGAGTGACGCCTTGACCGTGACACTGACCAGGGTCACAGGCCCATTGTTCGGATCGTGAGCGTCTGGAAAATCGACGATGTATCGAGACCGGGGATGAATCCACCAGAGGTTATCAATGCCATTCAGTCTAGGAATCCCGATGATCGGGCCTTCATTCTCCAGGGCTACATGGAAATCGACCGTCTGCATGGCATATCCCGCACGCTCCCAAATCACTTGACCATCACACGGAAGAGCCAGGATCGTTACGTGCTTGATAGAGGAGCCTTGTGTGTAGGCGCGTCCCTCCACAACGAACGTATACTGCCCCCCAACCACTCCGCTACCCGTGATGGTAATATCTAGCGGGGGGTATCCGCTCGATGGACTCACGACTACGCTCAGTTGATTCTCTATCGTTGTCTCCCACGGAAAGCACCCAGATAGGAAGAGCAGAGCTAACAGTACTCCCACCGCCATAAGATCGATAAATACCATGGTCTTTGTCTTCATGCGTCCTCCTTCTTCTTTCCTCCTTTAGGAAGCCTCCCCGCCCTGTTAGCTGGACAAGGCGGGTCGACTCAAGGAGGTTACAAAAGCCGCCCTCGTAGAACGGCATCTTTCTGTTACCAGCGGCCCTCAATGCTGAAAACTGGCACCAATGTCCATTCAGGCTCACCTAGTGGTGGTGTTGGATCGAAGTTAAACGACAACCCCAAACACCCCTGCAACCCAGGGAAGATGTTCCCCTTCATGGTAAGGCTCGTATCCCACCCTTCCAGCTTATTCACAAGGCGGTTGAAGTCAATCGCCGTCTTTGCATCTACCCGGAATCCATACAAACCAACCCCGACAGATGAAGTCCAGTCGCTTGCCGGTGCATCCCAGTGCGTATCTAGGAACACCCGCGCCTCTGTTTGTATCGCAAAGGAGTAGTCAACTCCGCCCGTGAATGTCGGGGCCAAGAGCGTACCGTCATTCTCCAATACGAAATACGGCCCCGCCATCGCCATCAAGCTCAACCCCATCACCACTGCTAACGCTAAAACTAATGCTTTCTTCATTGTCATGCCTCCAGTTGTTCGATTAGTGTCCCCGCTACAGCTTCCAGCGAGGCGGATAAAGCACCGGCGAGAGTGTCATCCCAGGTCGGTTCAGTCGTTGCCGCTAACTTCTCTATCTTGTCGACGATCTTTGCCAGATCATCACGTACTGCTTTCACCTTGTCTACTGTTGCCGCGTCGCCATGCGCTACCTTCCACATATGCAAAGCTCCAAGGCCCGTAGTTATCACAAGGTTAATCGCTGCTATGATAGTTCGCATCTCACACCTCCCAAATCTACCCTACTACTTTTTCGCTCCCAAGTCAATAGTATCAATCCGATCCTCTACTCGCCGCGAACCCTTCTGATTAGCTACAGCCCGCACAATGTCCGCCACGTCTTCGCCCTTCATGCCGTTGCTCTTTGCCGTTACCACCATCAGCGAGGTGATAGATTGCTGTAGCTTCCTGATCGCTGGCTCCAACCGAATCAGCACGAAGATGGCTACGAAACCTGGGAACCCGACCGATACAATAAACTCACCCACTGATTTGAGATCCATTCTACACTTCCTTTGCTTCCTCTTCCTTATCGTCCGGTATCACGACTGCGCCCGTGAATTCCACGGGGTCGATCATGCTCGTATCCCAAAGTGGCGCTGACATCATCGGACTCCATAGCGGCGTCTTAGGGCAACCCTTAACCCGCTTTCGTATCTTCTTCACGATCTCTTCCTGCTTCGTCTTGTGGCGTCCGATGAAGGCATTCTGTTGGTCGACGAATTGTTTCGCCTTCAACTGAGCGTCGCTTATCGCAAACATCGACCCCATCAAACCAGCGGCCTCATCTTTAGTCAGTTCGATTTTCATTCTTTCTCCTTGATCTCCAACGATAGGCCGTCCGCAGACAGCCCCTCGATGATTACATCCTCTTCAACGTCCGGTAAATCGAGTAGCTGTTTCAGCATCGTGGCGTACCCGCGCCGGTCAATCGCCCTGATCTTCTCATGTTGGTCAAACCTCTCCTGCGCTTCCAGTGATAGCGCCTTAAGTCCGTTGAGCATTCGCGCTACTTGACGGACATCATTCTGTCTAACCTTGTTTTCCATTGCCGTAAAGTTGATCTTCATATTCCCTCCTAGTCAAAGTTAATTGTCCGCGCAACCCCGCCTACACTTATCGTCGCATATCCATCCCCATACCTCCCCCCCGTCGTCTGCCAATTCTCGAACGCGAGAGCTACGGCCCCGGCATCCTTCACTAAGAATCGTATCGTCCCGTTCGGAGCGTGGAATCGTAGCCCGTACTCTGCGCCATCAGAACTATTGAGGGAAATCTTATCCTGCGGAGGGTCTTGAGGGTCTTGTTGTATGATGAAGTCATCGGCAGCACTGGTGGGAAAAACGATCCAACCATAGTGGCTTGTCGTCCACACTGGCCCGCGAAGCTCAGAAATGCCGGTTATATTGTGGTAGCCTCCATCGGCATTGAATATCACACTATCATCTATGTACAGGTCACGCGCCCTCATGTAAGATCTGTTTGTCTCAAGCCGTGTATCTACCTGCCCCTGCAAGAACAAGGCACCCCCAGTCCACTTGAGGAATGTCGACGCATCACCGATATTGAATAGCGCGTTCGCCCCGCCTGCCCCAAGGTAGAAACCGGCTGTAGTATCTGAATAGCTTGTCTTGTTCTGTGCGATATACCCACTCGCCGCCACTTGAATGTACTTGCCGCTCAATATACCACTGGTTAACTTGCTCACCGATAGCGTATCGATCTTCGCGTCGGTTACTGCAAGGTTATCTATCTTCGCTTCCGTCACCGCAAGAGCATCTATCTTCGCTGCCGTAATCGCTAAGTTAGCTATCTGAGCCGTGTCCACAATCAGCGAAGGCAACGAACTTCCCGACTGGATATCGACTATACCCTTGATCGAGAGTGAACCTGTGCCAGTTGGGTCCCATCGCAGATAGGCGTCCGTCCCTTCACAACGCCACTCCCCCGCGATGTCCATGTAGGTTTTCCATGTGACCCCGTCATGGTAGCCCAGATAGGAAGCCCCCAGGTATAGACCTGCAATTTCCGGCGGTGCTGGGAACGATCCGATTATCCCACCCGGAATGGCTGAGAGCTTGATCACCCCCGCCTCGATCGAGGTTGATAGTACCCTGGAAAATGAGCTGCCGTCCACCACATCGTCAAGGCTAGGGGAATAGATGACATCTGTCCAGTCGACGAATTCCTTTAGTTTGTTCGCAAGCTGAATCGTCACCTGTCCAGGCTTGCCCTGAGCGTCCGGCTTAGACAACTCAACTACCCGCGTTGACACCTCAATCCCGAGCTCTGAATCTGTTATCTGAACATAGGCTCCCAGCGTGAAGTAGTCAATCTCCTCGCCGGTCAGTCTGTGGATGTCAGCTACCTTGACCGTGTAGCGATACAAGGGGGTCTTGCGTAAAGCCAGCTTCTGCACCGCCGCATCGTAGAGCGTCTGCGAAGACGTGTACCGCTGATCAACCCAGACGCGCGTGATGATCCCGTAGGTAGCGAGGGTGTCTGCATCAACGTAATCCGTCCCCGTTGGGTTAGCGTCCCGAACGCTTATCTGTCCAACTGATCCCTGCACCCCTTGCCCGTAGGCATAGAGCCTTGTGTACAGGTCGCGGGCATCCTCTTCGCGCGTGATCTCTTGTAAGTTGCGTCCGTAGTCCACATAAGCAGCCACAGTTGTCGATGGTGAGATGAGGTTGATTGTCCACGGATAAGAGGTCGTGTCGAATGTCCATTGGTAATCCTCTCCGAACATCCGTGGAATCTCGAACAGGGCTTCAAGCAGAGTCTTGTTCTCCCAGCGATAGAGGAAGTTCCTACTCCAGTCACACGTTCCGAGCTTCCACCTGATTATGTCCTGTCTTCCAAGCACGTAGTTGATGGCGGCGGTCGTCTGTCCAGTCACCCCCGCGTTGTGGGCGTCGACTAGCATATCATCGTTCAGCGTAGCGAGGACGTGCTCGCACTCATACAGGTAGACCTTTCGCGTTGCTAGGTGCCGCGTCTTGCGGTCGATGATCCTAAACAACCCGACTCGCGTTGAGCCGTCGTATATCTCAACGAACCGCCGTACTGTACACTCGCTTGCATGAACGTCGTCGTAAGGGAGATAAAACCACGCATTCCATACTTGGTTGATCTTCTTAGCGAAGCGGATTCGGAAGGCATTAGGAAGGTGCGCGACACGCTGCATCTCTGCATTGTAGACAGCTACAGACGCGTTAGGCGTGCGTGACTGGTAGGCCACCGTTGCAGGACTTACCCGCGGCATACAAGCCAATCCACTACTCGCTGCCATCGCACATACCGCAGTCTTTAGAGCCATCGCTCACCTCCTATATCCACTTATCTGAATGGTCAATCGAGACTAAAGCTGTCCTCGATCCTTCATGGTCAAAGTACTCGATCTCCTGATCCCCAACGAACAGCTCAAAGAAGTCACCTGTAAAATACATCGTGACGTTCGTCCCATTCAGCTTCACGGTCATCTCGTCAGTGTCAATCACGAGCACGTCACCAGATTCTAGCGTGCCAGAATAGATGAGCCGTTTGGTTGCGAAGGCTAGTCCGGCGTATGTCAGGGTTCCCGCTGCCGTGATCAAAATAGCACCAGTAGCAATGTAGTTCCCAATTGCTGCCAGTGACGCTACCGCTTGAAGTGTCGCGACTATATATTGTGGTACGCCAAAATCAGCGACAAGCAATGAGGCCGCATCAATGTCAGCTTTGGCAAAGGCGATAAGTGCCGCAAGAGCCGTCATCGCTGCGGCGGAAGTGATCGCGGCTTCACCTGTTGAGATAAGATCTCCATCAACAGACAGAGAGGAAACAGCATTGATCGCAGCCGCCGCAACGCGCCACTTTTCCGCAACCAGGGAGAGGCTTGATCCAGATTTAATGGATAC
>Ga0307928_10002946_pt1 | contig 12991 bp, 19 predicted proteins | sample AceLakmetagen232_FD_201815 | JGI IMG/M metagenome (GOLD analysis project Ga0307928, IMG submission 201815) | Saline water microbial communities from Ace Lake, Antarctica - #232 | ecosystem: Environmental > Aquatic > Non-marine Saline and Alkaline > Saline | place: Antarctica: Ace Lake... | reverse complement strand
TTGTTTCTTTTTTGTAAGCAATATGTCCTCTTTCTGCCTGTGTCATAGTTTATCAACTCCTTTCTTTTACGGTGTTATCCGCTTAATATATTTTATTATAGTAACTGAAACTCTTAATAATATGTCGCCTTTTGCCCCGAATACAAATCTGGAATCTCCTATTTCTCCATGATCTACATATCCGGCTAGTGGTCCGGCTGAAACTAATTTAATATCATCCCGGATCGCTTTTCTTATTGAATCGGTTAATGTCCTTAATTGCCTGGCATTCCCGGAAGTATCTGCTAATTTTACATAACCAACAATTTCGATAGTATACATTTCATCCCTTATTGTCTGTCTGGATATTACCGGAAATGTTTCATCTAATAAAGAAGGTACGCCAATACAGATAACCGGGTAATTACTATAAGACATTTGGTCGCCGTCATATACGCCTTTACAGAGTGAATAATTTTCTGACCCTGCAACGCCTATAATTGCTTCCCGGACAATTACTATTACTTTATCGATAATGCTGTTTAGGCTCATAAACTTAATACCCCGGCTACTAACATAATAAATCCACCAAATAAAACTAGCGCAAGAAAGAATAAATGAATCCACCCTAAACATATTACAGTTTTTCCACGAAGTTCCAATTTAATTTTCATAAATCACCTCTTAAAAGAATATATAGATATATGTTCCAGAAACTACGGCCATAATCATTACGAAAACAGACAATACAAATATAAATCCAAAGACCTGTTCGATTAATCTAAATTTCTTTCTTTCCGTTATTTCCTTGCCAAATTTAAAATTATAACTATTAAAATATTCGCTTACCTCGTTAGAAATTATTATCAAAGGTATGGTTGATAGAAACAAATAGATACATTTAATAAGCATAATTCCCCTTTAAAATATCTTCGTAAATCCTTTAAAAGTTGCTGCCAGAGTATCAGTTAATCCTTTGTGCAATATCCTTTTTATTTCCATTTCGTTGTTGTCCAATGCCGGTTTTAAAAAGGGATATCTTTTTTCTAATGCCGGTGCGTAACTAACCCTAGTACCTACTTCTGCATTTGCCGGGATTAATCTATGTGTAATTGAAGCCCTGCATCTTCCGGTATCTACATGGACTAATAATTTCGCTGATCTTTCAACTATTAACGCGGCCTTATATAATGCCTTATCAATTTTATCTACAACCATTTTCCCAGCGCTTCTAAATCTTGCAGCCAGTTCTTTTCCGTTAATAATCTCGGTTTTTATTTGCATTGTTTATCCCTTTCTTTATTCGCCTTTATCCAGTCATTACATTTTATAGTTTTTTCTGCTATCTTTTCAGCAACTTCCGATCTTATATTTTCCGGAACATCTTCTATAGACTAACCTTGCCTTATTTTTTCCAGCCATATATCAGCCTTTGTTAGTATCATTAAGCCACCTCACTCAAGTAAAGTTGTAGAAATTCGCCCCACTTTTTAGGCTGTAACCTTACTATATATTCATCTCCTGTTGTTAGTGTTATTGTAGCGCTTGCGGCTTCTGTTGTCAGGCTCCCGGTTGCTACTGTTATCGTACCGGCTACAACGGTTAGTATAGTATACTCCCCATCATTAGAGGTTGATCCAACTACCCTAAACACATCACCAACTTTAAATCCGTCAGTTAAAAATGTAGCTGCTACGCATGTTATTGAATCAGCAGCAAGCCCACCATCGACAAAAGCTATGTCAGCGCCTAATGTAGTGGATCCATCAATGATTTTATCGCCTACTTTTATACTTTCGGTAGCCCAGCAAAACAGTTGATGCGTAATATTCAGGTGCATATTAACGCTACTAAAAGCAATGGAATCCCCTGGACTAGTAGGCGGTATACAACATTTTAAGGATGTCGATATATTTCCCCAAACTTCAACGGTTGCACTGGTAGATGATCCTTTTCTCCTTTGGGTTACTGTCTTATTAAAAAATCTGCCTATACTCATACTACAACCCTCATATAACCAATTAAATCTGTCCGAATCTTTTCCATGATCTCGGCTTTATTATCGAAAAAGGTTACACTATACGGACCAATCTTTTCACTTTTAATATTCTTGCTATCGTTGTAAGCCAATTTAACTAAATCTAAACACTTTGATTGTATGTCATTCGGGATCGTAGTATATCCTGCGTAATAAGTTCGCCTAATATTCATATGACCTTTAGCAAATCCACCCTCGTAATATATATGATCTTCATTTACTTCGTAATCATCCGCATCAATCAGATCATCATTTACCCATAATTCCCGGCAATGTGAAATAATAACATTATCGTCATCTGTATCTGCTATTATAATTTCATCAAAGGTTATAACATGCTGGGTAACAACGCCATTTATAGTTAGTAATCCACTATTAAGATCTGAATTCTGAACCAATACTTCATTACCATCGGCAAAACCATCATTAACAAAACTTCCACCATCATTCCGGGTTAATGTTTTAGCTGCTGCATCCCATACCAAGTTATCAAGATTAACGGCCACTACAGGATATTCTTCAAAATATAACTGTTCCTGATTGTTACCGCTAATCCTTTTTTTGACATATAAACGGATCTTTAATTTTCTCATTAATGAAGTTTCGATAATATCAGAAGCCAGGTTTATTAGATCTTCAATATGGGCATCAACTACCCCACTATCTGCGGTAAGGCCTAATTCGTAATTCGCGGCTGCTAGTGTCGTTAATGCGTATTGATCTATTGCCATAAGTTATTCACCTTCTTTAACACCTATGATAAACTTCTTATATAGTAAAAAATGCTGCTGTGTTAGTTTTTCTTCTTTGTCTAACTTTTCTAAAGCAGCAACTATAATCCCTTTTGCTATATCACCAAATATAATTTCTTTTTCTGGTACTTTATCCCAGCCCAGGCTTGCTTCTGTTCCCCCATTTGTGGGATTGGGAACTAACCCGGCCAGCTTATATTCTTCTTCTGATGGTGCAAGTTCCATTTGTAATTCTCTAACAATCTTTAAGGTTATAAAAGATCCTTCTTCCGGTAGTAAAGACATACAAACAAGCCTGTCGAATAATCCTAATTTTACCTTAAATGGCTCATACGCTGCTAGTGCCACCATACTAAATACTAATACCATAATCAAAGCTAATGCAATAATTTTTTGCCTACGATTCATCATTTTACTTTCTCCTTTAATATTTTTACTAAGCCGGGTTAACCTATACACCCGGCAAGGTTTTTAATTGTTTAACTACCATCTTCCCATAAACGAATCCAATATACTTCACCATTAGAATCTTTCATAAATGGCATCGCGCCTAATTTAGCGGAATCAACTGTATCATCTGTAGCATAACTTGCTTGTGCTGGTGAAGAAATCAACCAAAGAGCATCAAGGGTATCTCCACTACACGCAAGACTAAATACTGCTAAATTGTCATTGTTTGTATCACCTAATACTCCCTGTATTCTTGCGCCTAATACGACTGTCGTATCTGCCATTGATGCAGCAGCATCTTCCCATATACCAACACTTAATGGAGTAAGGAATGAACCACCAGTTCCAGTTACACCAGTAGCAGTATTAACCCAGAACGATGCACATGCTACATGTCCTGCTACGGTTCCGGTTGTGGTAAGCTCAAATTCGTCTTTACCATATCCATCACCAAAGTTTGGAACATTAACGGTGTGTGAGGATTTTATGCCCCTACCTGAAACAGCTTCTGCTAGTGTTCCACTTAGATTTACTTGTGTTCCGGCAAGATATGTTGATACAATTGGATAACTTGTAGTATATGAACCTTCTGCTTCTGATAATGGAATCCACCATTTAGTGGTATCTATTTGGATCTTTAAGGTGTTGTCATACCAGACTTTAGTAGTTGCATCAGTTAATCCTACAACGTGCCAAAGCAAGCCATAAAGGTCAAAGTCATGAGATGCGTTGTCTGCCGATTCATATCTTTCAAAAGCATAATTGAAGGCCGTACTGTCAATTAATTCTGCAGCAGTAGGTACGCTAAAATAGGAATGTACGTTGTAATAGCTTCCCCCTGATGATGCGGCTGCTTGCATGTTTATTTCACCACATAAAGCCGCTGCTAATCCCCCAGATGCTGATCCTGTTGCTGAATAGGTTATTACACCAGTAACGGCATTAGTCCATGTCCCTGTTGCATAAGCAGAAGTTACAAGGGAATATATCCCCTCATGTATAGCTCCGGCTGCTCCAACTGTGTCTGTTACTGTTATACCTCTTACGGTAGATCCTGCCCCTTCTGTAGTAGATATATTATGATCAACCCTTTTACTAAATGCGAACTTATCTCCGGATGGTAGATCATATGTCCAGGTATTACCGTTATAGTTCCATAAATCTACGGTAGATGCCCATGAAACTGTTTGGCTTTCACCTTCTGGATTCATTATAATCAGCTTGGAACTAGTTTTATCCCAGTGCATTATGTCGTGTAATGGCTGGGAATAAGGTGCTATCTTAACCGCGCTTGCAGGTAATATAAAAGCTACAAGCAAGATTAATATTATTGCTAATATTCCATAATATTTTCTCATTATATAATCACTTCCTTTCTTTCTTATTTTGTTATTACATTTTCATTTTTAATCATTTTGTCTTTTACAGGCTTTTTCACGTCTTTTAAATGGGGCTTACCTTTACTATCTGTTTTTACTTCTGCAATCTGAATACCCAGCTTTTTCCGCAGGATCCATTCCCCTAGTTCATTTTTAACCGGGTAATCTTTTCCCCTTTCAAATATCATATTTTCTTTGACGTGTTTAAAAGTCTTTCTAATTAAAATTCTCATTAGATTATCCTTTCATAGTATTAATATTATGCTGTTCCCTGTTTCGCAAATCTGCAATGTTCCATAATTAGGGTAACTTCATAGGTTATATCGTTTACTGCTACAACGCATTCGATGTTGATAAATCTTTGATCTGGTGTATATTCATAATACTGTACCCCGGCTGCGATCATCTGGTCCAGGCTTGCATCGGTATCATCTAATTCTGTGGTAACTAGTCCGCTTTCAATATCAATATCCAAAGTTCCACCAGCGGCAACTTCTCCAACAGAAACACATACTAATATTTTTCTAGGATAGCCATAATCTTCAAGATCAATTTCTGCCGCCACCGCATGATCTCCATTTGCCCTAACATTATATTCGGCTGCTGCGGATGCAACCGGTCGTATAGCATCTAATACTGCTAAATTTTCTCCCATATCTCTCATAATATAATCAACTCCTTTCAAAGTTTACTGTTCTTATTTTTTATACTGTTAATCCAATAAATGGGCTGATAGTAGTTGCACCATCTTCTGCGGTTATTACGCCATTCAACCAAGGCTGGCCGTCTACATTTCCGAACATTTTCAACATGGTTTTATTGCTTGAAAAGTATACATGCTTTGAAGTATCGAATGCTGGGCCAAAACCATCTTTGATTAGGTAATAACTCATAGCGAGTAAACTAATATCACCTACTACGCCAAGTGCCGGAACTCTGAAAGTCCATTTAATAGGATATCCAAATAAGGTATCAGGTATTCCTTTAATAACATTACCTGCAACAAATACACTATTACCACCTGCATCTATTAAATTTGTTATTTGTGCTAAAGCACTTCTTGAAATAACCCATTGATATTTTTCACCTGGGATCATTCTTGCCATCATCAATAAGATATCAGCAAATACAATGGCCCCGGCGCCGGTTCTTGCAGCAGTAATATAAGCTGGTGAATTTATCATTCCTAGTGGCTGACCTACTCCGGTACCGGTTAAAAAATGCCTGTCTTCGAATGCAACCTGCGCTCTGCCATATATGCCTTTTACGAATGCTTCCAGTACTTTTGAGTTTCTTAATAGTTTATCGGTTAATACTGTGGATCCTGAATATTCGGTAGGTGCTAATTTTACGCTGTCAAATGATGGTTCTGTATCTTGTTTAGTTCCACCTTCTGCGGTCCATAAATATTGTACCCCACTAAATAAATCATGGGCGGATCCGCCGGACTGATCTAATGTTGGGATATTAATTTCTGCATCTGGCGCTGGTGTTCCTGCCGGTAATACGGTTGCGTGTGGTCTTACAATACCATCTTCCGAAGCTACTTTTAAAACGTCAGTTCTCCATTCTTCCGGTACTAAATAACCACCCTGTGGATCACTATCCATTGATAAGGTTTTTTGAACATATTCCTTAAATTTAGCATCCTTATAATGTACTGATTTAATAAATTCTCCCAATGATCCAAAGCCGGATTTTTCTTCTACCCCTGGTTCACCTTCTGGTCTTTCTACTTTTAAATATGGTGCTATTCCTTCGGTAACTTGTTTCTTAATCATTTCTGCTAATGCTAATTCTGTCATTTCCATTATAAATCACTTCCTTTCATTTTAATTTTTGTATTGGATTATTTGCTAACTATTCCCATCTGATATTTTAAGGCTTTTGAAACTGCTTCGGCTATTACTTTTTCATTTACTGTGATTGTTTTTTCGTCTGTTTTTTCGTCTTTTCCTGCATCGGCTATTTTATCTTCTGTTATAGTAATTACTGTATCGTCTTTTTTAGTATCTTTGCTTTCGCCCCCTTCATCGTCTATACTTTCTTCTTTTCCTGCTGAATCCAATACTGATTGAATTAATTCCTGGGCATCTTTAAGATTAGATTTGTTTTTAGTGTTTAATACTGCACCGGCTTTTAATTCGAGAGCTGCTATTTTTTCTTTTAACTCTTTGTTTTCCTTAACTACTTCATATATCTCATTAATATTAAATTCTTTTACTTCGGTTAATGTTTCCCCTTCTTCACCTTCAATAGATGCAATCACTTTCTCCGGATCAATAGGTATAATTTCGGCATCTTTTAAGGCAACTTTTATAATCTCTTTAATATCTTCGTCTTTTTCGTTAGTACCTTCTATTATTACTTCTTCGGTTTCCCCTTCAACTTTGACTTTTATATCCTTTGGATCTTCTACCTTCTCAATATCTTTACCCTCTACGATTGTTATTAATCCTTCTTCTTTTAATAGCCCTACATCGATCCCTTTACTAACCATATTGGATAATGCGTTGGGGTTATTAGGTACTGAACAGGCTGAAAATTCAAGTAGTTCCCATGTTTTAAAACGTCTTCCACCACACCAGTCATCTATCTCTTCCCCATTCTCGTCTTTCATTTTTTCTGATGTAATAGGAATAAACCCAATGCTCCAAGCCTTTAAGAATTTCTGCTTATACATATTATAAACCGTATCAGCTAATGGATAAGTTCCTTCTTCCGGGAATATAACTTTAGCAGTAATCCCGGTATCAGTTTTAACTAAATCCGTAGCCTTACCGATTGGAAGTCCCAAATAATCATGCGCCATTAATACTACCGGATTCTTTTTAAAGTTAGTTAGCTTTGCTCCTTTGGGTTCAACTATATCACCTGACCTATCTATATCATTAGTTGATATTGTTACGTCTAAGGCACGCTCTCCTTCTACTGCTTTTACCTTTGATTCAAAATCTTTTATAATTATCTTTTCCATTGTTTTTCTCACCTCACTTTATTATTTAATCTTTTGCATTATTTTTAATTGGTTTTAATATAGACAATTTTATGCCACCCATTAATATTAAAACTTTATTATCTGGAAAATCCTTTTTAAGATACTTTTTTATTTTTTTTATATGTTCTGGATGCAAATTCTTTTCTGTACTAAAAATAACAATATCATCTTTGTTTAACTTTGCTCGTTTAATGTTCTTTAATTCAATATAGTCTTTACCATCTATTTGCTTAATCATTTTCTTCTCTCCTTAATCTTTTTCTATAACTGGTAATATCGTACATCTACAATTCGGCTCTCCTGGGGACATTTCACCATTTGAAAAGGCTTCATCTATTCCAACGATTTCCCCATTCATAACTGCGTGTTCATCTCTAACCCTGTCATCCATAGTTGCAAGCCATTCTTTTTTCTTAACAACCCCGGATTGTTTATACGCCTGTAATGCGCCAGAATTGCTTGCTGATATTGTTTCAGTCCTAGCTATAAGGGTTGACCTATATCCTTTAGCATCTGCGAATACATCGCTTATTCTACCCGCTAATAAGGGAATACTTTCACCGGCATCAACACCGGCTGCTAAGGTTTTTATTAATTTATCAAGGGTTGTATCGGATATTGATTTTATTAATAATCCGCCCCTTTCTTTAATCCATTTTATGACTGCCGGGTTAGTTACATCAAAGGCGACGCCCACACCTAATTCGGCGAATGCAGCGATACCGTTTATTTTTACTGATTCAGTAATTAGTGGAATAGCCACCCTTGCTAATTCGTTTAACTCTTTTTCGCTATGAGTTACTTTTAGGACATCATCAACACTTTTTATCTCTACTTTTTTATGATATATTGATATGCTTTTTTTGGCTCTCAATGCCCTTAATGCTGTTAGTTCCTGTTCCTGGAAATATTTAATCATTGACCTTTTGAATTTGTTTTCAATGGGCGTAATTCGCTTTATAAAGATATCCCAATATTTATTCTTGTATTCTTCGGTATATTCTTTTAACTGAAAAGCCTTTTCTGGTTCAGGTTCCGGTTCTTCTTTTGGTTTATTCACTTCAAGTGGTGCAACACTAAACGGTGCAATCGGTTTTTCTCCCCATTCAGCATCGTCCATACCATCATCTTTCCTGGCTTCATTAACGGATATTACGAAATTCTTTAAATTGCTTTCCCTTTTCTTTAATAGAAATGCTTCATCTTCCGGGACCGGATTATCATATTTACAATATAGTCCAGGCTGTTTATATAAGGGTAACAGAAAAGCATTAAATACTTCTGCATCTTGTATCAGTCTAGGTAATATACATTCCCGGTTCCACGATACATCCAGAGCTTTCATATTAGCTAAATTAGTTTGTTCCGGATGGGATAACTTTTGCGGTGGTGTATGATAAGCACTTGCAATCTGTTGCATGGTCCATTTTGCAAGTAACATATATTCCATGTCCTTATTTGATAAACCTATAGTCTTAAATTTTAATCCACCAACGGCTGCCCCTGTTTTCCCGGTGTTTTCTATTCCGCCGTAGGTATCATTAAATATCTTCAACATTCTTTTTACTTGTGTTTCGTCTAAATTCTTATCTGTTTCTAACACTGATTTTAGATGCGCCCCATTTTTAAAGGTGTTTAATTGGTAGATCATATTATATTTGTCGGTATCATAGGCATAGGCTTTCCGCTGTACCGGGGATGCCCCCCTGAATGGATCTGTAGGATTAGCATATTTCCAATATAATATATCTTCCCTGGGATAAATGATTTCTTGATAACCTTGTAAATATTTAAAATGATCCACTATGCCATTTTTAACAACCGGGGATATTCTTTCAGGACTTCTAAAGTATAATTCTCTTGGAATACCTAAGCCGTCTTTCGCCATGAATATATAACATTCACCGGTAAGGTCTTTATAAGTGGATCGGAGTTCTTTTCCTAGAAATGCGGTAGTATCTGGATTGGGTCTTTTCATAAGGTCATAAAATGGATGTTCTTCTATGAGTTCGTCTTTGTTGTCGTAAAGTCGTAGAGGAATCGAAGCGATACGCTGGGCAATAAGTGATACGCAATCACTAACCCATCCTTGATAAGCCTTTAATTGCTCGGCTGTGTTTCTGTAGGTATTGGATGCGTTCCCGAATGGTATCGGCGTATTAGGCCAATAGCGGGAATCTGATGCCCTGACTGGTAACGCTGCTTTTAATATTGTTTTCAATGATGGTAAAGTTGATCTTAATGTTAGCGTTGTAGTTTTATTCGTAAAGGGTATTGGTAATAGAATTTTGATGGACACCACCCCCTGCTCATTTATTTTAATATTTTCATTTCATTTTTTACCCCCATAAAAAACATATATTTTATAATAACATAGTTTATTATTCGTTGTCAATATATTTTATTCCGGCGCGTAGAATGCCGGTTCAGATCCAACATAGTAAACCGTATACATGATATACCTCAAAGCATCGAGTAAATGATCCATACCCTTTTCCGGTTCATCTAGAACATTACCTTCTTTGTCTGTTTTTCTTTGATACCCTTCAATTTCTGCTTTCATGTTTACGCTGCTTTCTGTAATTAATATTGTAAATTGCTGCATATAATCAATCCCGGCCAGAACAGATCCTTTCCCTTTTTCGGCCGGCTCAATATAAGGGAATCCATTTTCTTCATAGTATATCTCTAATTTCTTGGTTTCTTTGTTTATTCTTTCCTTTTTAAGATAATGACTATCTAGTTCTTTTATTTTGTCCGGTGCTTCACTGTCTGCAATTAACCGGAAATTGTTTAATTTCATTTTATTCATATCAGTTGCTAATTCTGAAACTAATTGCCTGGTCTTATATGATAACTGATGTACATAGATAATCTTTTTTTCCATGTCTACAACTGTTTTAAGAAGCGCTTGCGCATTTATGTAACCAAAATCCAGTCCCAATACCGGTTCATCTGCTGTTGGAAATTCTGCATCCGGTATCATATGCCAATTTGTATAGATCGCATTTTCTAATAAACCATATTGGCCCAGGGTATAAACGGTACGCATATTGCCCTTATAACCTTCAAGAAGTTTTACATAGGCTTTATCATCTTTTATAAAGATATTGTCTTTATATGTCGTTGTTAATATCCTTATATCTTCTTTTTCTTCTTCGGTTAATCCTGCGAAGAATCTCTTATATGTCCAGTTGCTTTTAAGGATCGGATTATAGGTTAGAATGATTTGCATATATGTATGGAATATTCCCCTTAATCTTCGATCTAATTCCTGGAAGTCTTTTTCATATATCTCGGTAGCTTCTTCAATCCATAACCCGGTTACTCTTTCAATGGATTTCAACTTTTCATCTTTATCAAGTCCTTTAAATATTATGTCGTTTCCGTTACCTTTGAATGTGATTTGCATATTAGTCTGGTTTATTTTGTATTCATCTTCTAGGTCCCATAATTTAATATAATCACAAAATAGTTTAAATACAGAATCCCGGATTGTTTCTTTTACTTTTCGTAGAATTAAAAAACGATGACCATTTTCGGTCATCGTTCTATTTAATATCTTTTGACAAGCGAAATGGGATTTACCGGCACCTGCTCCACCCTTCATTACCAAGTATCTATGCTTGTCGTATAGAAGCGGTATATATACCGGATTCAATAACGATTCAAATTCTCTTAAGTCAATGATTGTTTCATTCATGGTATTAGGAATTAATTAATGTTAATAAATATCCCATTATTACAGAATATATTACCATTATCATAAATATTTTTACAGTCATTCTTCCCCTTCTTCCTTCTTCTTTAAAACTTTAATGATCCTGGTTTCTTCATGTTTTTCTGCCGGATAAACACCCATCAATTTAGCTTCTTCTTTTGCGATATCAAAGGCAAGTTTATAATCTCCATCAGTCATAGCCTTATCTTTTAAATCTCTATTCTGGGTTACATGGTAGGCAATACCGTCACCTTTTAATTTCTCGAAATATTTTTTCCATTCTTTTCTGGCTAACCTTATATATCTATAAGCCTGCGCTCTTTCAATTCCCCAAGTCTTTATCATGTATTCTATTATAAAACTTGTCGGTTTCCGCCTCAATAATAGGCTTACCTGATATACTCTTTTTTCCATTTCTACTTGGCTAATCATTTTAACATCACTACCTTTTTAATTAACCTTCTCCATTTCAATAAACCATTTACCTTTTCTTGTTTCTACAAACATCTTTCCATCTTCAAAATATATGACCCAATCATTATAATCAAAAGGATCAATAGTAATATCAGCCATAGAGATAAATGGAGAATGTTTCCATCTTAATCTATTTACTTCGTCTAATGTTTCATCACTTAATTGTGCTTCCGCTGGACTAACATAATATATTCCCCATGCTCCAACTGCCAATATTAACCACAACAAAATATAAAATACAGATATTAGTGATTTTAATTGTTTATCTGCTTTCATAATAATCTCCTTTTCCATTTTACGCTTTTAAATAGTTTTAGTCAATTTATAACGGTCTTCCTAACACATGACCACAAATATACGTTTCACTTGTTAAATTTATTAAGTCATCCAAACTATCAATCTTATAATATTCCCCACCATGCGACAAAATAAGATCCCGGAATATTATTTGACCGGGTGATAATTTTCCACCCGGTTTTTTAATCTCCAAAAATAATACTCTACCACCTTTGATTGCTATTATGTCAGGTATACCCAGAAATGATCCAAGCCCCTGCAGAATATGAAAGTGAAACCACTCCATGAGAGTTAGATATTGCTTAATTTGCTTTTTAACATCGTTTTCAGTTATTTTATATTTATAGTTCTTAATCTTTTTCATGCTTTCGCCACCCATTTCTTAGCTAATTCCTTCTGTAAATCCGCAATCATATCAGACTGGTCTTTGAAAGTGTCAATAGTTGTTTTCATAAAATAATTCATAAGAATTTTTTGATTATGTTCGCTAAACCTTCCACATTCATTATCATATAATTTTCTTATTAGTTCTAACCCTTCAATACTCATTTATTACCTCCCATTTTTTGCCATTCCAGGATTTGTGGTATTTTTCTTTCATAACAATCATTAACCAAAATTCATTCCACGGAATTGGGTCATCGGTTTTCAAAATATCACTTGCCAATTCGTTTAAACCCCCAATAATATCATCCCTACTTACAGTTTCCCAATCTGCCATCTCAAATAGCTGTTCGAGGGCGGGTAGCCAAAATTGATGCTTTAGATTCTCGTTATATTCTTCCTGTGTCCGTTCTTTATTATCTACACGCGCCTCCCCAAGTTTTCTGCTTAAGGTATAACAAAATATATCCATATCTTTTGCTCTCCACGCCCTTTGCATTTCTATTGCCATTTCACACA